>Ga0207426_1000091_pt1 | contig 280561 bp, 247 predicted proteins | sample AraplaMF_Cvi_mMS_FD_184265 | JGI IMG/M metagenome (GOLD analysis project Ga0207426, IMG submission 184265) | Arabidopsis root microbial communities from the University of North Carolina, USA - plate scrape MF_Cvi_mMS (SPAdes) (version 2) | ecosystem: Host-associated > Plants > Roots >...
GCGCGTATGCGTGCGCACCCGCGCGCGTACATGCGCGAGAAGCCGCTATTGTAGTGATGCATCGTGACGCACCCCTGGAGCCCCTCATGTTCAAGCGCCGAAACCTGCTGCAGACGACCGCCGCCCTTGTGGCCGGGCTGGGCCTGCCGGCGTGGGCCAAGGACGGGGAAAGCCCCCTGCCCAAGCTGGGCCGCAGCCTGGCTTTGCCGGCCGTGGCGCTGCTGGACGGCAGCAGCTGGAAGCCCGCCGATGTGGGTGGAAAGACGCTTGTGGTGTACTGGTGGGCCAGCTGGTGCCCTTTTTGCGCGCTGCAATCGCCCCATATAGAAGCGCTGTGGCGGGCCCAAAAGGCCAAGGGGCTGGAAGTGCTGGCGCTGTCCATCGACAAGCAGCCGGCCGCCGCCGCGGCCTATATGAAGGCCAAGGGCTACAGTTTCCCCGCCGGGATGCTGACGCCGGAAGTCGCCAAGCGCCTGCCCAAGCCGGCGGGACTGCCCGTGGTGGTGGTGCTCAAGGTGTCGGCGGACGGCCGTGAAGGCAAAGTCGTATTCGCGGAAAGCGGGGAAATGTTCCCCGAAGATGTAGAAGGTTTGAAGAAGTACTTATGAAAACCCTGGTGATTGCAGAAAAGCCCTCGGTGGCGCAGGACATCGTCCGCGCCATCACGCCGACGGCCGGCAAGTTCGAAAAACACGATGAATATTTCGAGAGCGATGAATGGCTGGTGACCTCGGCCGTGGGCCACCTGGTCGAGATCCAGGCGCCCGAAGAGTTCGACGTCAAGCGCGGCAAATGGAGTTTTGCCAACCTGCCGGTGATCCCGCCCTACTTTGACCTCAAACCCATCGACAAGACCAAGACGCGGCTCAACGCCATCGTCAAGCTGGCCAAGCGCAAGGACGTGGGCGCGCTCGTCAACGCCTGTGACGCGGGCCGCGAGGGTGAGCTGATCTTCCGGCTGATCCAGCAGTACGCGGGCAGCAAGCTGCCGGTCAAGCGCCTGTGGCTGCAGTCCATGACGCCGGCCGCAATCCGCGAGGGCTTTGACAGCCTGCGCAGCGAAAAGCAGATGCAGGGCCTGGCCGACGCGGCGCGGTCCCGCTCCGAAGCCGACTGGATGGTCGGCATCAACGGCACACGCGCCATGACGGCCTTCAACTCGCGCGACGGCGGTTTCTTTTTAACCACCGTGGGCCGCGTGCAGACGCCGACGCTGTCGGTGGTGGTCGAGCGCGAAGAAAAAATCCGCAAGTTCGTGAGCCGCGACTACTGGGAAATCCACGCGACCTTCCTGGCCGAGGCCGGCGAATACCCCGCCAAGTGGTTTGACCCCAAATGGAAAAAAGCCGCGGCCAATGCCGCCAACGGCGAGGGCGCCGAGCCCGACCCCGAGCTCAAGGCCGACCGTGTCTGGTCCGAGCGCGAGGCGCTGGCGATTGCCGAGGCCGTGCGCGGCAAGGCCGCCACGGTGACCGAAGAAAGCAAGCCCACCACGCAGGCGGCCGGCCTGCTGTTTGATTTGACCTCCTTGCAGCGCGAGGCCAACGGCAAGTTCGGCTTCTCGGCCAAGACCACGCTGGCGATTGCGCAAAGCCTGTATGAACGCCACAAGGCCCTGACCTACCCGCGTACCGATTCGCGCGCGCTGCCCGAAGACTACCTGCCGGTGGTCAAGCAGACCTTTGAAATGCTCGCCGACAGCGGCATGAAACACCTGGCGCCGCATGCGGCGACCGCGCTCAAGGGCGGCTATATCAAGCCCAGCAAGCGCATCTTCGACAACGCCAAGGTCAGCGACCACTTCGCCATCATCCCCACGCTGCAGGCGCCCAGCGGCCTGAGCGAAGCCGAGCAGAAACTCTACGACCTGGTGGTGCGCCGCTTCATGGCGGTGTTCTTCCCGAGCGCCGAATACCTGGTGACGACGCGCATCTCGCAGGCCGTGGGCCACAGCTTCAAGACCGAGGGCAAGGTGCTGGTCAAGCCGGGCTGGCTCGCGATCTATGGCAAGGAAGCCGCCGACGAGGTGGCCGACGCCAAGGACGGCGACAAGGGCCAGAGCCTGGTGCCGGTCAAGCCCGGCGAGATGGTGCGCGCCGAGGTGGTCGAGGCCAAGGGCCTGAAGACCCGGCCGCCCGCGCGTTATTCGGAAGCCACGCTGCTGGGCGCCATGGAAGGCGCCGGCAAGACGATTGACGACGACGAGCTGCGCGAAGCCATGCAGGAAAAAGGCCTGGGCACGCCGGCCACGCGCGCCGCCACGATTGAAGGCCTGATCGCCGAGAAATACATGCTGCGCGAAGGCCGTGAGCTGATCCCGACGGCCAAGGCCTTCCAGCTCATGACCCTGCTGCGCGGCCTGGGCGTGGAGGAACTCTCCAAGGCCGAGCTGACCGGCGAGTGGGAGCACAAGCTCGCGCAGATGGAGCACGGCAAGCTGAGCCGCGAAAAATTCATGGCCGAGATCGCCGCCATGACGGAAAACCTGGTCAACAAGGCCAAGGGCTACGACAAGGACACGATTCCCGGCGACTACGCCACGCTGTCGGCGCCCTGCCCCAATTGCGGCGGCGTCATGAAGGAAAACTACCGGCGCTACACCTGCACCGGCAAGAACGGCGACGACGGCTGCGGCTTCAGTTTCGGCAAGACGCCGGCCGGCCGCACTTTTGAGGTGGCCGAGGTCGAGCAGTTCTTGCGCGACAAGAAGATCGGCCCGCTGGACGGTTTCCGCTCCAAGGCCGGCTGGCCTTTCACCGCCGAGATGGTGATCAAGTTCGACGAAGAGACAAAAAACTACAAGCTCGAGTTTGATTTCGGCGACGACAAGAATGCCGAGACCGGCGAGATCGTCGACTTCGCCGGCCAGCAGTCGCTGGGCCCCTGCCCGCGCTGCGCCTCGCGCGTGTTCGAGCTCGGCAAGAACTATGTCTGCGAAAAATCGGTGCCCACACTTGAGCAGCCGACACCCAGCTGCACCTTCAAGACCGGCCAGGTCATCCTGCAGCAGCCGATAGAGCGCGAGCAGATGCACAAGCTGCTGGAAACCGGCAAGACCGACCTGCTCGACAAGTTTGTCTCCATGCGCACGCGCCGGCCCTTCAAGGCCATGCTGGCCTGGGACAAGGAGGCCGACAAGGTGAACTTTGAATTCGCGCCCTCCAAGTTCCCGCCGCGCAAGCCGGCGGCCGCCAAGACCGGCACGGTGAAAACGCCTTTCGGCAAGACCGTCGCGGCCAAGGCTGCCAAAGCACCGGCCGCGAAAAAAGCCGCGGCCAAAAAAGCGCCCGCCGCCAAAACCGCCAAGCCCAAGACGCCGCGCGTCGCCAAGCCGGGCGCCGGCTTCAAGCCCAGCGATGCGCTGGCCGCGGTGATAGGTGCCGAACCGGTGGCGCGCACCCAGGTCATCAAAAAGCTCTGGGACTACATCAAGGCTGAAGGCCTGCAGGATGCGGCCAACAAGCGCGCCATCAATGCCGACGCCAAGCTGCTGCCGGTGTTCGGCAAGCCGCAGGTCACGATGTTTGAGCTGGCCGGCATTGTCGGCAAGCACCTGACGGCCGAGTAAGAGCCACTCAAAAACCCTCCTGGCGTTGTTGCGGCCGCCTTGCCGTGCTGTAGCACTGTCTGCGGCGGCGCGCCTAGCCAGGACCGCTTCGCTGGGTTTTGTGAGCGGCTCTAAAAACCGCAGGCGTTGCTGCGTCTCAGGCCACCGGCTCGGGCAGCTGCCGCAGCGCGTGCAGCTGCGACGCAAAAATCACCGCTGCCTGCATCACAAAGCCGGCCAGCGCCAGCCACAGGCAGGCCGCTTCGCCCATGGACGCGCCCACCACGCCGCCCAGCGCCGCGCCCAGGGGGCGCGAGCCGGCATTGACGGCCAGGAACACGGCCGAGACCCGGCCCAGCATGGCGTGCGGCGTGACGCTCTGGCGCAAGGTGGTGGAGGTGATGGTCCAGACGATGGGCCCGACGCCGAACAGGAAAAACGCCGTGCCCGCCAGCACACCGCTGGGAACAAACAGCGTGGCCGCCATGGCAGCGGCGGCCAGCACCGAGACGGCCGGGCCCAGCTGGATGGCGCGGCCAAAGGGCATGGCCGCCACCACGCGCGGCGACAGCAGCGCGCCCACCACCATGCCGGCTCCATAGGCACCCAGCGTGATGCCCACGCCTTGCGCCGTCAGGCCCAGCACGCGCACCGCATAAGGCACATAGGCGGCTTGCAGCACAAACCAGGCGATGTTCCAGACCGTGCCGGCGATCACCATGGGCCGCAAATAGGTCTGGCGCCAGACAAACTGCGCGCCGTCGCGGATCTCGAGCAGCGCATGGCGCCGCGCGGCAGGCGCGCGCGCCGGCTCGGCCAGTTGCAGCAGCAGGGCCACGGCCGCGCCGGACAGCAGGGTCGCCAGCACAAAGGCCGAGGGCGCGCCGGTCCAGGCGACCAGCGCCCCGGCCAGCGCCGGCCCGGCCGCGAAAGCCATGCTGCGCGCCAGTTCCAGCCGGCCGTTGGCGCGCGCCAGCAGCGTGCGCGGCACGATGGCCGGCACCAGTGCCGGCGCCGCCACGTTGAAGCAGACCGTGCCCACCGCGCCTATAAAACCCAGCAGCGCCAGCCCCGCGATCGAGAGCTGGCCCGACAGCACCATGGCCAGCAGCGCTACCAGGGACAGCGCGCGCAGGCTCTCGGCCGCCACCATCAGGCGGCAGCGCGAGACCCGGTCGGCCAGCAAACCCAGCGGAATCGCCAGCAGCAGAAAAGGCAAGGTCTGCAGCGCCGCGAGCAGGCCGATTTCGCCAGGCCCCGCGCCCAGCATCAGCACCGCGACCAGCGGCACGGCTGCCAGGCTCAGCTGTTCGGCCGATTGGGCCGCGAGGTTGGACCAGGCCAGGCGCTGGAAGGGAAGAGGAAGTGGAGTGTGCATGGGGCAAGCCGGATGAGGCTGCCATTCTGCCCGCGATGGCCCGGCCCTGCTGGCCGTTAACGGACGCGCGATGGGCCCGGCACCGCGCTCAATGCAATTGCAATGCCGGCCAGCCCCGCTCGCCGCCAATCGCGGCCAGCGTCGCGTCGGCATTCACCATGACCGGGTGCTTGACGGCCTCCAGCAGCGGCAGGTCATTGATCGAGTCGCTGTAGGCCGTGCTCTTGCAGTCCTTGAAGCGCAGGCCGCGCGCCGTGAGCCAGGCGTGCAGGCGCTCGACCTTGCCCTCGCGCATATTGAGCACGCCGGTGGTGCTGCCGGTGAACAGGTCGCCGCGCATCTCGGGCTCGGTGGCGATCAGGTGCTCGATGTCGAAGTAGATCGCCGTGAGTTCGGTGATGAAGCGGTTGGTGGCCGTGGTCATGACCACCAGGTCGCCCGCCTCCAGGTGTTTGTCGACCAGCGCGACGGCGGCCGGCGTGATGCGCGGCACGATCCAGTCGGCCAGGAATTCCTGACGCAGCGGTTCCCACTGCTGCACGGTGCGGCCGGCCAGCGTGCCCACGTAAAAATCGGCGAACTCTTTCAGCCCGACGGTGCCGGCCTTGTAGCGCGCCGCCATGTCGGCATTGCGCGCGGTGAACTCGGTTTTGCCCAGGATGCCTTTTTCGACCAGGAAGTCGCACCACAGCACATCGCTGTCACCGTTGAGCACGGTGTGGTCCAGGTCGAACAGGGTCAGCTTCATGGTCAGGGATTGCGTAAATGCCAGGCCTTGGGGCGCGTGAAGGTCTGTATGCCGTAGGTCGACAGCGTCAGGCCCACGCCCGAATCACCATAACCGCTCCAGGGCAGGCGCGGGCTCACGCGGTCGCAGCAGTTCCAGTAGACGCTGCCGGCGTTGACCTGGGCCAGCAAGGCCTTGGCGCGCGCCTCGTCGGGCGTGAACATGCCGGCCGTCAGGCCGTAGCGCGTGTCGTTCATGAGCTTGACGGCCTCGGCGTCGCCCGAGACCTTCTGGATGCCGATCAGGGGGCCGAAGCTTTCCTCGCGCATCAGCTCCATGCTGTGGTTGACGTTGCCGAACACCGTGGGCTCATACCAGTTGCCGGGGCCGGCCCCGCGTTTGCCGCCGGCCAGCAGGGTGGCGCCCTTGGCCTTGGCGTCGGCCACCTGGGCGTCCAGCACATCGAGCTGCGGCGCGCGCGTGATCGCGCCTATGTAGGTGTCTTCGCTCATGGGGTCGCCGGTCTTGAAGGTTTTTACCGTTTCCAGGAAGGCGGTGACAAAGGCGTCGTAAATTTTTTCGTGCACATAGATGCGCTCGACCGAGCAGCAGCTCTGGCCGGTGTTGTACATCGCGCCGTCGGCCAGCGATTCGGCCGCGTTCCTGACGTTGGCGTCTTCGCTGACATAGGTCGGGTCCTTGCCGCCCAGCTCAAGCTGCAGCTTCACCAGGCGCGGGCCCAGTGCCTGCGCGATTTTGGCGCCGGTGGCATGCGAGCCGGTGAAGAACAGGCCGTCGATTTTTTGTTCCATCAGCGCCGCGCCCACCGCGCCGCCGCCTATCAGCGGGATGAACACGTCCTGCGGCACGCCGGCCGCATGCAGCAGGCGCGCCATGGCCAGGCCCGACATCGCGGCGTATTCCGAAGGTTTGTAGAGCACCGCGTTGCCCGTGAGCAGCGCGGGGATAAAAACGTTGCCGCCCACAAACCAGGGGTAGTTCCAGGCCGAGATGTTGGCGACCACGCCCAGCGGCGTGTGCTCGATCTGCTCGGTCATGCCGCCCTCGTTGAACACGGTCTGCGTGCCGGTGGCACCGCCGACTTCCGCGAGGAAGAAATCGATGCGCCCCAGCAGGCCGTTGAGTTCGTTGCGCGACATCTTGAGCGGCTTGCCGGTTTCGCGCGTCATGACGGCGGCCAGCGCGTCGAGTTCGGCCACGATGCCGGCGCGAAAGCGCGTGATGCAGGCCTTGCGTTCGGCCATGGGCACGGCCGCCCAGGCGGGCTGCGCGGCGCGTGCGCGGCGTGCCTTGGCGGCGACGGAGGCCGCGTCGTCGGCGGGCAATTCGGCGATCTGCGCGCCGGTGGCGGGGTTGTGGACGGCGAGTGTGTTCATGCTTGTTTTGCCTTGTGTTTGGCGGCGGCCACGGCCGTGAGGAAGTCGTCGAGCACGGCGGCGTCGTCAATCGTGTCGGAGCCGGGTTTGTGGAATTCGGGGTGCCACTGGGTGGCGGCGATATAACTCTTGTTCTTGTCCTTGCGGCGTATGGCTTCGACGATGCCGTCGTCCACGCTGAAGGCCTCGGCCTCGAACTCCGGCGACAGATCCTTGATGCCCTGGTGGTGGATGCTGTTAACGCGCACGCGCTCCACGCCGGGGTACAGCGCCGACAGCCTGGAGCCCTGGACGATGTTGACGCTATGGAAGTTCAGGTCGTAGGTCGCGGCGTCGCGGTGCACAAAAGCGTCGGGCACCTGGGTGTTGATGTCCTGGTACAGCGTGCCGCCGAAGGCGACGTTGAGCAGCTGCAGGCCGCGGCAGACGCCGAAGACCGGTTTGCCGAGTTTTTCAAACGCGGCCACCAGGGCTTTGTCGTATTCGTCGCGGATGCGGTCGCCCGACCATTTTTCGTCCAGCGGCTCCTCGCCGTAGCTGCCCGGCCAGACGTCGGCGCCGCCGTGCAGCACCAGGCCGTCCAGCCACTGCGCGTAGTGTTCATAGGTCACGTCGCCGCGCTGCGTGCTGCCCGTGGGACAGGGCACCATGACCACCATGGCGCCCGAGGACATGACCCAGTGCGCGATCGACTGCTCGACATACTGCAGCGTCTTGCCGGTGAAGTAGGAGCGCGTCGGATCGGCGTGCGAGAAGCAGGCCGACAAACCGATCTTCAAGCGGCTGGCGGCCATTATGAAGCCCCCACGTGTAGTGCGCGAGGCCTTGCAGGCCGCCGCTCGCCAGAGGCTTCGCTTCTGTCACCCGTCCAAAGCTGCGCAGGCAGCTTTGGAGCCGCGGGCTCCAGCCCCTTGGGGGTGCTGCGCCTGCGGCCCGGCAAAGCCGGTTCCGCGGCCCCGGCTGGAAGGGAGGTTCCCGAGAGAATGGTTATGCCTGTGCTCATAAAGCTGCCTCAAACAAACGTTGGAAATCTTCCGCCTTGCAGGGCCGCGGATTGGTCTGGTGGCAGATATCGGCCGTGGCGATCTCGACCAGGCGCGGCAGCTGTTCGCGCTTGACGCCATGGGCCGACAGCGGGCCGGTGATGCCCACGCTTTCCTTGAGCTGTTTAAGCCAGGGCACCAGGGCCTTGCCGCCGCCGGCCACGCCGCAGACATGGGCGAGTTCGTCGAACTTGGCGGGCGCCGACTCGTAGTTCCAGGCCAGCACGGTGTCAATCATCAGCGCATTGGCCAGGCCGTGGTGCAGGTCGCAGACGGCGCCCAGCGCGTGCGCGCAGGAGTGCACCGCGCCCAGGTCTTTCTGGAAGGCGATGGCGCCCATCATGGAGGCCATCATCATGTCGCTGCGCGCCTGCAGGTTGGAAGGCTCCTTGACGGCCTTGAGCAGGGCATGGGCCGCGATGCGCGTGCCCTCGAGCGCGATGCCGTCGCACAGCGGGTGGTAGGCCGGCGAGAGGTAGCTTTCGATGTTGTGGGTCAGCGCGTCCATGCCGGTGGCGGCCGTCACATGCGGCGGCAGGCCCAGCGTGAGTTCCGGGTCGGCGAACACCACCTTGGCCAGGATCTTGGGGCTGAAGACCACGCGCTTCAAATGCGTGTCGTTTTCGCTGACCACCGAGGAGCGGCCGACCTCGGAGCCTGTGCCCGAGGTGGTGGGCAGGGCCACGAAGTAGGGCAGCTCGTTGACGATGGGCCGCACCTGGGGGTGGTCCCAGACATATTCGAGGATGTCGCCCTCGTGCGTGGCGGCAATGCCCACCACCTTGGCCACGTCCAGCGCCGCACCGCCGCCGAAGCCGATCACGCAGTCGGCCTTGTGGGCCTTGTAGGCCGCGGCGCCGTCCATGACCTGGCTGCAGGTCGGGTTGCCGAACACGCCCGAGAACACGGCCACGTCCAGGCCGCCCAAATGGGTCTTGAACTCGGCCAGCACCGGCAACGCGGCCAGCGCCTTGTCGGTCACGATCAGCGGGCGCTTGCAGCCGGCGGCCAACAGGGTTTCGGCGACCTGCTTGCGCGCGCCGGCGCCGAAACGGATGGCGGTGGGGAAAGAGAAGTTGGTGGTGCTCATGGGGTGTCTTCTTTGGGGTGGCTGGAGGAATCAGGTGGCCGGCGTGGCACTGGGCAGTTGCAGATACATATGCTGTTTGCCGAACGGTACGCCGTTCACGCGTATGGCGTCGGGTTCTGTGCCGAAGGGCGCGAAGCCGGCGCGGGCATAAAGGCCCGCGGCCTGTTTGTTGCCCTCGGTCACGGTCAGCACCAGCAGCTCCACGCCCGCGGCCTTGGCGGCCTGCACCACGGTGTTGACCAGGGCCAGGCCCAGGCCCTGGCCGCTGTACTCGGGCGCGACGTACATCGCGACCAGCGTGGCCTTGTGGCGGTTTTTCAGGCGCGTCTCGCGCGTCATGCCGACCACGCCGGCCAGCGTGCCGTCCACAAAGGCGCCCCACATGCTGGTGTCCGAGGCGGGCGACAGCCGTTTCTCGGTGTCGGCCGGCGGACGGATGTTTTCTTCCTCGAAGCTGGAGGTGAAGGCGTCGGGGTGCTCGCGCAGGCCGCGCAGGCGCAGTTCCCGGTACACCGGCGCGTCGGAGGCTTCAAGTCGGCGAATCTGCATCAGGGGGGTCGAAGGGTTCAATCAGATGATCTCGAAATAGCGTTTCATTTCCCAGTCGGTCACGGCGTCCAGCCATTGCCGCCACTCCCACTCGCGCGTGGCCGCGAAGTGATCCACGAAAGTATCGCCCAACCAGTCGCGCGCGATGGCCGATTTCTGGAAAATCCGCGTGGTTTCTATCAGCGTGCGCGGCGCGCGCGGGATGTGCTCGGCCCCGGCATTGGTGCCGGTGATGGGCGCGCCCAGCTTCAGGCCTTTTTCGACGCCGTGCAGGCCGGCCGCGATCACCGCCGCCATGGCCAGGTAGGGGTTCACGTCGGCGCCCGGGCAGCGGGTCTCCAGCCGGGTGGCCTTGGGGCTGCCGGCAATCACACGAAAGCTCGCGGTGCGGTTGTCCATGCCCCAGGTCGGTTTCACCGGCGCCCAGAAACCGTCGACCAGGCGTTTGTAGCTGTTGATGGTGGGCCAGATCATGGGGCCGAACTCCATCATGCAGGCAACCTGGCCGGCGATGTAGCTCTCAAACAGCTTGCTCATCTTGCGCGGGTTCTTCGCGTCGTAGAACAGGTTGTTCTTGCCGTCGGACAGGCTCTGGTGGATGTGGCCGCTGCAGCCGGGCAGCTGCTGGTGGGGTTTGGCCATGAAGCTGGGCATGATGCCGAAGCGCGAGCCGATTTCCTTGGTGCCGGTCTTGAACAGGATGGCGCGGTCGGCCTGCTCCAGCGCCTCGCTGAAGGCGATGGCGACTTCGTAGACGCCGGGGCCGGTTTCGGTGTGCAGGCCCTCGATGGGGATGCCGAAGGCCAGCATCTCGTCCATGATGGCGTTGAAGAAGCCCTGGTTCTGGTTCATGCGCAGCAGCGAATAGCCGAACATGCCGGGCGTGAGTTTTTCGGCCCCCACGCCGTTTTTGGCGGCCCAGCTGTGCGGGGTTTCCAGGAAGTTGAACCACTCGAACTCCATGCCCGTCATGGGCATGAAACCCATTTTTTCGGCGCGTTTCAAGACCCGCTTGAGCGTCTGGCGCGGGCAGACGGGATGCGGCGTGCCGTCGGCGTTGACGAACTCGCCGAGCACAAAAGGCACTTTGTTGTCCCAGGGCACGTGGCGCAGGGTGGCCAGGTCCAGCCGGGCCAGCGCGTCGGGAAAGCCGTGCTGCCAGCCGGTCACCGTGGTGTTGTCGTAGCAGCTGTCCATCATGTCCCAGCCCATCACCACGTCGCAAAAACCGAAGCCGCCGGCGGGGTAGGGCTCGGCCGCGCCGAAGAATTTGTCCTTGTGCAGGTATTTGCCGCGCAGCACGCCGTCGATGTCGCTGACGGCGACCTTCATCTTGTTGGCGCCCGACTTGCGCAGGGAGTCCAGCACGCCGCGGGATGCGGAAGGGGTGGGAGCTTTTTTGGCCATGGTGTGCGCGCCTTATGGTTCAGGTAGAGGCGGCAGCCCGGCCTTTTTCGGCCAGGCTGATCGCGAATTCTTCTTCAGGTGAGAGGATCAGGCGGTGCCGGCCGGCCACGGCAAAGTAGCTGACGCCTATGGCGAACCACAGCGCGACCCAGAGCACACCGACGCGGTAGACCGGGTCGCTGAGCTGGAAGTAAATGGTGACCAGCGCGATCAGCAGAGTCAGCACGGCACCCGCCACGCCCAGCGGGCTGCGGTAGGGGCGTTCCATGTTCGGCAGCTTGCTGCGCAGCCGGATGAAGGACAGCGCCTGCATCACATAGGAAAACATGGCGCCGAACACCGCCATGTTGAGCAAGGTGCCGCCTATCACGGCCGAGCCTTTGTCCACGCCCAGCGAAAACCACAGCACAAACATCACCACCAGCGCGACCACGGAGCCGACGACCATGGCGATGTGCGGCGTCTTGCGGCTGCCGTGGGTGACCGACAGCGCCGAGGGGAAGTAGCCGGCGCGGCTCAGTGAATAGATCTGCCGGCCCTTGGCGAAGATGATGGTGTGGAAACTCGCCACCAGGCCCAGCACCGCGACCAGCGCCAGCACCTTGGCGATGCCGCCGCCGTAGATGGCCTTGAAGCCGTCCAGCAGCGGCTCGGCCGAGGTGCTGAGCGCGTGCGAGCCTATGCCCGCGACCGAGGGGTTGAGCCACAGGATCATGAAGGCCGAGAGGATCAGCGTGAAGATGCCGGCGATGATGCCGCGCGGCATGTCGCGGCGCGGGTCCACTGATTCCTCGGCCGCCAGCGGCAGCTGCTCGATGGCCAGGAACAGCCACACGGCGAAGGGCAGGGCCGCGAGCACGCCGCCCAGGCCCAGCGGCAGGAAGGGGCCGCGGCCCTCGGGCAGCACGGCGCCGCCGGCGCCCACGTTCATGGCCCAGCGCGCGAAGTCTATGCGCGGGAAGGCGCTGACCCAGAAGGCCACCAGGCAGGCCAGCGCCAGCAGCGTGACGGCCAGCGTGATCTTGAAGGACAGCTCGACGCCGACGATGTTCAGGCCTATGAAGACGACGTAAAAGCCTATCCACCACAGCGGCTGCCAGGCCGGCGGCGTGCCGAAGATGCTGCCCATGTAGCTGCCGATGAAAAACACGATGACGGCCGGCGTCAGCACGTATTCCACGTTCTCGGCCAGCCCGGTCAGGAAACCGCCCCAGGGCCCCATGGCGGTGCGTGCGAAGGAATAGGCGCCGCCGGTGTGCGGCAGCGCGGGTGACATTTCGGCCAGCGAAAACGTCAACCCCAGGTACATCACGGAAATGATGATGGTGGCCAGCAGCATGCTGCCCCAGCCGTTGGCCAGGCCCAGGTTCCAGCCCGCGAAGTGGCCGGAGATCACGGCGCCCACCCCCAGGGCCCAGAGCGACCAGACGCCGGCATAGCGGCGCAGTCCCCTCTTTTCAAAGTAGCTGCCGTCGACTTTCGCGTACTGGACGCCGGAACGTTCTGACATGGTGGCTCCCTAGGCTAAAGATTGCTGGATGGGCGGCCCGGTGGGGCCGACTTGCATCCTAGGGCGCGGGCCGGCGCGCTGAAATCCCATTTCGGCAAGTTGCGCGGATGGGGCGCCAGCGAAGCGAGCGAAAGTAAGTCGAACTGTTTCAAAGCGTAGCTTGCATGCGGCACGAATCCTGCAAGAATGCGGCGATGGCACATCCTTCCGATACCGCCGAGCCGGCCCCGCCGGCCCTGTTGTCCCGCGCATCGTTTGCCGATGCGGACGAGCAGGCGGCAGCGCTCACGGGCTGGAATCAGAGCTACCTCCAGCTCTCGCGCGGCGCCTTTGGCGGCGAGGTGCGGCAGCTGGAATTCGCGGGCCTGCGCCTCTTTGTGGAAAGCCTGCGGGAGTCGGTGTACCAGACAGGCCAGATCCGTGACGGCGCACTGGCCCTGGGCCTGCCGCTGCAGGTCCAAGGGCCCAGTGTGTTTTGCGGTGCACCCAGTGATGCTGATGCGCTGCATGTGTTTTCGGGTGCGTCGGGTTTTGAATTCCGCTCGTCCCGGCGCCATGTGATGCTGGGGCTGGAGCTTGATGAAGCCGCCTGGCGACGTTGCGGCGAGCATGACCCGGCGCTGCAGGCCCGGCTGGGCGCGCAGGCCGGCTTGCGCCGGCTGGACGGCGCGGCGCAGGCGGGGCTCAGGCAGTGCCTTGTTGGGGTGCTGGATACGGTGGAGGCGGCTCCGGCGCTGCTGCAGTCGCCCGCCGTGCAAGCCGCCATGCTCGACACCGTGATGGAGCAGCTCGGCCGCGTTCTTGCGCCGACGGGCGGCGTCGATTCTGTGGGCATCCACGGGCATTGGGTGCTGACGCGGCGCGCGCGTGAGCTGGTGCATGCGCAGCTCGACCAGCCGCCCACTGTCCTGGCGCTGTGCGAGCAGCTCGGCGTCAGCCGGAGAACCCTGCAGAACGGCTTTCAGACGGCACTGGGCATCAGCCCATTGGCTTATCTGCGCGCCGTGCGCCTGAACGCCGCCAGGCAGGCGCTGAAGACCGCTACGTCCGTGACGGCGGCTGCAACCGACCTGGGGTTTTGGCATTTTGGTCATTTCGCGCACGACTACCAGCAAATGTTTGGCGAGCTTCCTTCTGAAGCATTTCGCCGAAGCCATTGAGCCCCCACGCTTTTCACTTCGCCTTCGGCTCCGTGTAATGCGCTGCCCCCCGAGGGGGCGCTGCGCCTGCGGCCCGGCAAAGCCGGTTCCGCGGCCCCTGCTGGTGAAGAGAGCGTTGCCACCCCGCGCGTGGGCTCTTACTCAGGCGGCCGGCGCGGCAGATCTGATGCCCATGTCCTGCAGAGCGGCCGCCACGGCCTGCACCGCTTGCGCCATTTCGTTGGGGCCTATGGCGCCTATGCAGCCGACGCGGAAAGTTTCCACCTGGGTCAGCTTGCCGGGGTATAGGACAAAGCCGCGATTTCGTGCGGCGGCGTAAAAGGCCTTGAAGTCGTAGCGGTTGTCGGCCGGCGCGTGGAAGGTCACGATGATGGGCGCCTGGATGGCCGGGTCGAGGAAGGGCTTGAAGCCGAGTTTTGCCATGCCCGCGACCAGCGTGCGGTAGTTGCTCTCGTAGCGCGCCAGGCGCGCGGGCTGGCCGCCTTCCTCCTCGAACTGGGCAATCGCCTCGGCCAGCGCCACCACCACGTGGGTGGGCGGCGTGAAGCGCCACTGCGTGGTTTTTTCCATATAGGTGTACTGGTCGTGCAGGTCCATGGCCAGCGACTGGCTGCGGCCGGCGCAATCCTCCAGCACCGCCTTGCGGATAAACACAAAGCCCATGCCGGGCACGCCCTCCAGGCATTTGCCGCTGGCGGCCACCAGCGCGTCGAAGTGCACCTTGCGCGCATCGATCTCTATCGCGGCGAAAGAGCTCATGGCATCGACCAGCAGGCCCTTGCCGTGGGTCTTGCAGACGTCGGCCACTTCCTGGAGCGGATTGAGCACACCGGCGCCGGTCTCGCAGTGGATCAGCATCACGTGGGTGATGCTGGTGTCGGCTTCCAGCATGGCGTCCAGCGCGGCGGGCGAAACCTGGGCGGCCTCGTCAAAAGGCATGACGGTGCAGCGCCGGCCCATCAGCGTGGTGAGTTTGGCCGCCCGCTTGCAGTAGGCGCCGTTGTCCAGCACCAGCACATGGCCGTCGCGCGGCACCACGGTGGCCACCGCCGCCTCCACGCTGAAGGTGCCGCTGCCCTGGAGCGGTACGACGACGTGCGAATCCTGCCCATGGATGATGGCCAGCAGGCTTTTGCGCACGCTGGCGGTGACGGCGTTGAAATCGCTGTCCCAGGAACCCCAGTCTTTCAGCATCGCGAGCTTGGTGCGCAGCGTGGTGGTGAGCGGACCCGGTGTTAAAAGGATTTTGTCTCTGTCCATGGATTGCCTCCTGGTTTTTGTAAGGGGTTCAGTTCAAGTCGGGAGCGGCGTCGCGCAGGAACACGGGCAGGTCCATGCTGGGCGGCCGCGCCGGCACCTGGTACATCATGTCGGCCACATAACCCCGGTGGAAGGTCTTGTGGTTGACGACGTGCAGCAGCATGTCGCCGCGGGACATCGCGCCTTCGCCGCCATCAACAAATTTGAAATGCACGACTTCGCGCTGCCTCTCACCGGTCAAGGCGTCTGCGTAAAGGATGTACCAGTCGTCGAGCGCCTGTTGCTGCCCGCGTAGCTGCGCGAGCGCCGGCGTGCTGTCGGTATTGCGGGAGGTGAAGCCGTGCGGCCGGCCCTGCAGGTGGGCCTGCCAGATCTGGTCGACCACACAGGCGTGGTTCAGCGTGCGGAGCATGTTGCCGAAGGAGGTCGCGCGCGGCGCCGTCAATTCACCGGGCGGCAGCTGCTCCAGCGCCGTGAAGAGGCGGTCGTTCGCCCAGGCCGTGTAGCGCGTGAGCAGGCGAAGGTTGCGGCGGTCGGCCATGGCGCCCATCAACGCGAGCTGGTGCGCCACGCCTGGGTGCGGCGGTTGACCCACCAGGCCAGCGCCATGAACAGCAAGGTGGCGACCGTCGAGGCCGCGCCTATCAGCACGGCCATGGCCGCGGCCGCACCGATTTCGCCGGCCTCGTCGAGGTTCAGGATGGCGATGGAGGCGACCTTGGTCTCGGGCGAGTAGAGGAAGACCACGGCGGAAATCGTCGTCATCGCGTTGATGAAGAAATACCGAGCGATGTCGACCAGGGCCGGCGTGCAGATCGGCAATGTCACGCGCCAGAAGGTCTTGAAGAAGGGCACCTTGAGCGAGGCGCTCACGGCCTCGAATTCGCCGTCCAGCGCCTTGAGGGCCGTCACCGCCGTCAGGTGGCCGGTGGTGTAGAAGTGCACGATGGTGCACAGCGTGAGCAAAGTCAGCGTGTGGTACAGGCCGTTCAGCGGATTGCCGGGTGCGTTGAAAAAGAAGATGTAGCCCAGGCCCAGCACCAGGCCGGGAACCGCCATGGGCAGCATGGCCAGCATGCGCACAAAGCCGCGCAGGCCGTCCATGCCCTTGGTTTTTTCGAGCAGGTAGGCGCTGACAAACACCAGCGCGGTGCCGAAGACGGCCGTGCCCGCCGCCATCTTGAGGCTGTTGACGAAGCCGACGCCGACTTCGGCATCGACCAGGCCCATGGTGTAGTGGCGCAGGCTGGGTGTCAGGTTGTAGGGCCAGAAGCTGGCAAAGGAGGCGAACACCGCCATGCCCAGCATGGCCAGCACCAGCAAGGCGATGGCGCAGCAGTACAGCGTCATGACCCCGTCGTAGCCGCGCGAGGGCGTGGGCCGGTAGGGCACGGCGCGCGCCGTCAGCATCGCGGTCTGGCGCTTGCTGACGTAGTGGTCGACCGCGAAGGTCAGCACGGCCGGCGCCAGCAGCAGGATGGCGACAACCGCGCCCTTGGCGAAATCCTGCTGGCCTATGACCAGCTTGAAGACGTCGGTGGCCAGCACGTTGAAATTGCCGCCTATCACTTTCGGGATGCCGAAGTCGGTCATGACCAGCGTGAAGGTGACCAGCGCGGCGGAGATCAGGCCGTATTTGGCGCCGGGCAGGGTGATGGTGAAGAACTTGCGCCGCGCGCTGGTGCCCATGGCGTCGGCGGCTTCGTAGAGGCGCGCGTCCGACAGCGTGAGCGCCGTGACCAGAATCATGAGCGCATGCGGGAACACCGCGAAGCATTCGGCCACCACGATGCCGGGCGCGCCGTAGATCTGTTCTATGCCTATGCCCTGCATCCAGCCCTTGAGCACGCCCTGGTTCCCGAACCAGTAGATCAGCGAAATCGCCGACAGCAGCGAAGGCGCCAGCAGCGGGATCAGGGTGATGCCGCGAAACAGCGCCTTGTAGGGCATGCAGGAGCGCGCCAGTGCATAGGCAAAACCGAAAGCCAGCGGCACGGCGACCAGCGTGACCACGCTGGAGACCCACAGGCTGTTCCACAGGCTTTCGAGCAGCGCCGGGGTCTTGGCGTACTCGATGAAGTTGTCGAACCAGATGAAATCGCCGGACTTGCCCAGCAGCGCCTGCTGCAGGATGGCCAGCAGCGGCGCCGCGAGGAACACGACCAGGACCAGCGCGGCCAGTGCCAGGGCCGCATAGGCGAGGTGGTCTATCCAGTGCGCGCGCTGCCTGACCATGGGCGGCGCGGGGGGCGTGAAGACCGGCATCAAAACACCTTGATGCGCTCGGGCAGCAGCTTCAGCGGCAGCGAGGAGCCCACCTGCAGCGACTGCTCCGACAGGAAATTGAGCGAGAGGTACACCGTGAGCTTGTGGCCGCCCAGCGCGGGCGAGGCCACGTGCACATGGCAGAAGGAGCCCAGGAACTCGATCTTCTCGATGGTGGCGTCAAACACATGGGGGTCGCCGGCGGCAATCGGCCGGGCCAGCACGTCCTCGGGCCGCAGGTAGATTTTGGCCTCGCGGTCGGCGCCGTCGCAGGGCAGGCACAGCGCGCCGAACGTCATCTGGCCACCGCTCACGCGCACCGGCATCACATTGACCTTGCCGACGAAGTCGGCCACAAAAGGCGAAGCCGGTTCGCGGTAAATCTCCATCGGTGTGCCGACCTGCTCGATCAGGCCGTGGTTCATCACCACGATGCGGTCGGCCACGCTCAGGGCCTCTTCCTGGTCGTGCGTGACCATGATGGTGGTCACGCCCAACTTTTGCTGCAGCGCGCGGATTTCCTGACGCAGGCGCACCCGCTCCAGCGCGTCGAGGGCCGACAGCGGCTCATCGAGCAGCAGCAAACCCGGCGAGGTCGCCAGCGCCCGCGCCAGCGCAATGCGCTGCTGCTGGCCGCCCGAGAGCTGGCTGGGGTACTTGGCTTCGCTGCCCGGCAGGCCCACGAGCTTCACGAGTTCGCTCACGCGTTTCGCGGCCTCGGCCTTGGGCGTCTTGCGGTTGACCAGGCCGTAGGCCACGTTGTCGGCCACGCTGAGGTTGGGGAACAGCGCATAACTCTGGAACACGATGCCGTAGTCGCGCAGCGCCGGCGGCAGCCGAGAGATGTCGCGCCCGCCCTGGTGCACCTCACCAGAGGTCTGCACCTCCAGCCCCGCGATGATGCGCAGCAAGGTCGTCTTGCCGCAGCCCGAAGGCCCGAGAAAACACACAAACTCGCCCTTGCGTATGTCCAGGTTGATGTCTTGCAGTGCGGTAAAGCCGCCGAACTCCTTGCGGATATGGCGCAGGTTCAGAAAGGTGTCGTGGGTCATTCGTGGGCCATACGTGGATTACCTGGACAGGCGGCGCGGCTATGCAAAAACCAAGCAACAGCGTGGAACCGGCTTTGCCGGGCCACAGCTGTTGCCCCCTTGAGGGGGATCCGGCTACACGAAGTGAGCCGAGACGGGGGTGTCACTTCTTTTCGGTTTTGGAGTTATAGCGCTTGGTCCACTCGGCGAGGATGCGCTCGCGGTTGTCGGCGGCCCAGTTGAAGTCCATCTTGACGAGGCGGGCCTCATAGTCCTTGGGCACATTGGCCAGCGGCGGCGCCAGGCCGGGCTGCGCGGTGATCGCGAAGTTCTTGCCGTAGAGCATCATGGCGTCCTTGCTCGAGGCCCAGTCGGCCAGCTTCTTGGCGGCGTCCAGTTTTTTCGTGCCCTTATGGATGGCAAAGGCTTCCAGGTCCCAGCCCAGGCCTTCCTTGGGGAACACCAGGTCTATGGGCGCGCCCTTGGCCTTGTTGGTGTTGCCGCGGTACTCAAACGAGATGCCGGCCAGGAACTCGCCGGCGGCCGCCATGTTGCAGGGCTTGGAGCCCGAGTGGGTGTACTGCGCGATGTTTTCATGCAGCGCGTCCATGTACTTCCAGCCGCCGCCTTTGCCGTCCTTGTCGCCGAACAGCGTGAGCCAGGCGGTCACGTCGAAATAACCGGTGCCGCTGGAGGCGGGGTTGGGCATGACGATCTGGCCCTTGTAGATGGGCTTGGTCAGGTCCTGCCAGGTTTCGGGCGTGGGGATGTTTTTCTTCTTGGCCTCGACGGTGTTGAAGCATACGGTGGCGCCCCACACGTCCATGCCGAACCAGGCGGGGACTTTTTTCTTGTCACGGTACTGACTCATGATCCCGTCAAGATTGATGGGCGCATAGGGCTCGAGCATGCCCTGCTTGTCGAGCAGCGCCAGGCTGGAGGCAGCCACGCCCATGATGGTGTCGGCCTGGGGGTTGGATTTTTCGGCCAGCAGCTTGGCGGTGATCACGCCGGTCGAGTCGCGCACCCATTTGATTTCGATGTCGGGATAGACCTTGTTGAAGCCTTCCTGGTAGGCCTTGATCTGGTCGGTCTCCAGCGCGGTGTAGACCAGCAACTGGGTTTTCTGGGCGAAGGCGCCGGTGGAGGCGGCCAGCAGGCCAAGAAGAGCGATCGCCTTTGACAGGGATTTGAGATGGGAAGCCAGTTGCATAAAAAGTCCTTTGTGGCAAAGCCTGCAATGTTGTTGACTCGTTCGTGTCGGCGCTGACACTGCGATGACCAACCTGAGTACAGGCCCGTCAACCCAGCTCGTTTTTTATTTAACGCCGACCCTTCTATCTTGTCAATTGTTTATTGCAGATTGTTGACAATCTACATTTCTGTGCTTCAATTCAGGGCATGAACGCTGCTTTGCATCCCACCATCGCGCAACTCCAGAACAGCTCCCTCACCACAGTGGTGCAGCAAGAAATCGAGCGCGCGATTCTTGCCGGCGAATACGAGCCCGGCAGCAAACTGATAGAGGCCACGCTGGCCGAAAAAATGGGCGTTTCGCGCGGCCCGGTGCGCGAGGCTTTTCGCATGCTCGAAGAGGCCGGCCTGGTGCGCACCGAGAAGAACCGCGGCGTCTTTGTGCGCGACATCCCGATCGACGAAGCCGTCGAGATATTCGATTTGCGCGCGGCCATGGATGAGCTCGTGGGCCGCCGGCTCGCGGAAAACATCACGGGGCCCCAGGTCAAGGAGCTCAAGGCCCTGGTCGACGCCATGGAAAAAGCCGTCAAGGCCGAAGACCCGCAGGCCTACCACCTGCTGAACCTGAGCTTTCACGACCGCATGGTCGAGATGGCGGGCAACCGCAAGCTGACCGAGATCTACCGCAAGCTGATCAAGGAGCTGTCGCTGTTCAGGCGACTGAACCTCGCCGACGGCTGGCTGATGCCGATGTCGGCCAACGAGCACCGGCTGATCGTCAAGGCCATCGCCTCGGGCGATGCCGATGCGGCCGGCCGCGCGATGTTCCAGCATGTGATCGAAAGCAAGGAACGCACGATAGAAAACGACCTGCGGCGCCAGGCCGGGCAAGCCGATGCGGCGGAAGAGGGCACGGGCGGCAAGCCGGTGCCGGTCAGGCTCGTCTCCAGCACCATGGCCGCGCGCAAGGGCAAGGACAAAAACAAGGAAGGACCGTCACGTGGCAAACACTGAGCCGAATGGCGAATTGACGGTGAACGGCAGGACGTACAAGCTGCCGTCCCAGCCCACGGTGGTGGTCTGTGTGGACGGCTGCGAGCCCGATTACCTGGCGCAGGCCGTGGCCACGGGCCAGATGCCCTGGCTCAAGCGCACGCTGGCCTTGGGCTCGGGCCTGACGGGCGATTGTGTGGTGCCCAGTTTCACCAACCCGAACAACCTGTCCATCGTGACCGGCGCGCCGCCCAGCGTGCACGGCATTTGCGGCAACTACCTGTTCGACACGGCCAGCGGCACCGAGGTCATGATGAACGACCCCAAGTGGCTGCGCGCGCCCACCTTGCTGGCCGCGTTGTCCGGTGCCGGCAAATCCCTGGCGGTGGTGACGGCCAAGGACAAGCTGCGCAAGCTGCTGGGCCACCAGATGAAGGGCATCTGCTTTTCGTCGGAGAAAGCCGACCAGGTGTCGCAGGAAGAAAACGGCATTGAGGACGTGCTGGGCCTGGTGGGGCTGCCGCTGCCCAGCGTCTACAGCGCCGACCTGTCGGAGTTCGTCTTCGCGGCCGGCGTGAAGATCATGCAAAAGCACAAGCCCGACGTGATGTACCTCTCGACCACCGACTATGTGCAGCACAAGCACGCGCCCGGCACCGAAGGAGCGAATGCCTTCTACCGCATGATGGACGGCTACATGCAGCAGCTCGAAGACCTGGGCTGCGTGATCGTGCTCACGGCCGACCACGGCATGAACGCCAAGGTCGCCATGGACGGCACGCCCGACGTGATCTACCTGCAGGACTGGTTCGACAACTGGCTGGGCGCCACCATCGCGCGCGTGATCCTGCCCATCACCGACCCCTATGTGGTGCACCACGGCGCCCTGGGCTCCTTCGCCACGGTCTACCTGCCGGAGGGCACCAACATCGAGGTCGCGCGCAAGCGGCTGGCGGCGCTCAAGGGCATGGAACTGGTGCTCTCGCGCGAGCAGGCCGCCGAACGCTTCGAACTGCCGGCCGACCGCATTGGCGACATCGTGGCGGTGTCGGAGCGCTTCACCGTGATAGGCACCTCGGTGTCGCGCCATGACCTCTCGGCGCTGGAAGTGCCGCTGCGCTCGCACGGCGGCATGAGCGAGCAGCGCGTGCCGCTGATCGTGAACCGCGCGCTGCCCGGGCTGGACCGCAGCCGGCGCTTCCGCAACTTTGATGCCTTTGACCTGGCGCTCAATTACGCGCAGTAAGCCCAGGCCCCACGCCATGAAAGCCGCAGAGTGATTGACCAATACATCCGCGACCACCAGCTCAATGCCATGCGCCTTTCGGGCCGCAAGGTCGGCTCGGGCCGGGGCGGCGACCGCGCCATCGCGGTGTTCAACCCCTACACCGAAAAGAAGCTGGGCACCGTGCCCAAGGCCACGCTGGAGGAGGTGCGGCAAACCTTTGCCAGGGCCCATGCCTACAAGCCCCAGCTCACGCGCTACGAGCGCGCGGCCATCCTGAACCGCGCGGCCGCCATCATCCAGTCGCGCCTTTCCGAGGTCGCCAACCTGATCACCGCCGAAGCGGGCCTGTGCCTGAAAGACGCCCTTTATGAAGCCGGCCGCGTCAGCGACGTGCTGCTGTTCGGCGCGACCGAGGTGCTCAAGGACGACGGCCAGATCTTCAGCTGCGACCTCACGCCCCACGGAAAAAAGCGCCGCGTCTACACGCACCGTTCGCCGCTGCTGGGCGTGATCACCGCGATCACGCCTTTTAACCACCCGATGAACCAGGTGGCGCACAAGGTGGTGCCCAGCATCGCGACCAACAACCGCATGGTGCTCAAGCCGTCCGAGAAGGTGCCCTTTTCGGCCCTGCTGTTCGCCGACATCCTGTACGAGGCCGGGCTGCCGCCCGAGATGCTCAGCGTGGTGACGGGCGATCCGCGCGAGATCGCCGACGAACTGATCACCAACCCGCTGGTCGACCTGGTGACCTTTACCGGCGGCGTGGCCATAGGCAAGTACATCGCTGCAAAAGCCGGCTACCGCCGCGTGGTGCTGGAGCTGGGCGGCAACGACCCCATCATCGTGATGGAGGACGCCGACATTGACGAGGCCTCCACCCTGGCCGTGCAGGGCTCCTACAAAAACTCGGGCCAGCGCTGCACCGCCATCAAGCGGCTTTTGGTGCACGAGGCGGTGGCCGGCGAATTCGTGGAACAGGTGCTGGCCAAGACCCTGGCCTGGAAGTACGGCGACCCCTGCGACAAGGCCAACGACATGGGCACGGTGATCGACGAGCAGGCCGCCATGCTGTTCGAGTCGCGCGTCAACGAGGCCGTGGCGCAGGGCGCAAAGCTGCTGGCCGGCAACCAGCGCCGCGGCGCGCTGTATTCGCCCACGCTGCTGGACCATGTGTTGCCGCAGATGACGGTGGCGCGCGAGGAAACCTTCGGGCCGGTTTCACCGGTCATACGTTTCAAGAGCATCGACCAAGCCATTGAAATTTCCAACGGCACGGCCTATGGCCTGTCGAGCGCGGTGTGTACCAACCGCCTGGACTACATCAACCGTTTTGTGAGCGAGCTGCACGTCGGCACGGTCAATGTGCGCGAGGTACCGGGCTACCGCCTGGAGCTCACGCCTTTCGGCGGCATCAAGGATTCGGGCCTGGGGTATAAGGAAGGTGTGCAGGAAGCGATCAAGAGCTTTACCAACCTCAAGACCTATTCCCTCCCCTGGAATGCCTGACCTCTGAGGAACTCATATGCTGAGCTTTGACGACATCGAACGACTCTTCGAAGAGCGCGGCGGCGAACAGTACAGCGGCGAACCCGTGACGCAGCTGCAGCACGCGCTGCAGACCGCCGCATTGGCTGAGGCCGAAGGCGCGGGCGACGCGCTGGTCACCGCAGCCCTGCTGCACGACCTGGGCCATCTGCTGCATGACCTGGGCGAGACGCCTTCGCTGCGCGGTGTGGACGACGTGCACCAGTACCGAGCGCTGCCGTTTTTGCGCGGGCTTTTCCCGGATGCGGTGCTGGATGCGATCAAGCTGCATGTGGACGCCAAGCGCTACCTGTGCGCGGCCCGGCGCGGCTACCATTCCAGCCTCTCGGCGGACTCCAAGCGCAGCCTGCTGCTGCAGGGCGGCATCTTTACGGCCGAGGAAGCCGCGCGTTTCATGGCCCAGCCCGGCGCAGAGGACGCGGTAAAACTGCGCCTTTGGGACGACTTCGCGAAGGACGCGAACAAGGCCACGCCACCGCTGGCGCACTACCTGGCGCGAGCCCGGCGCTGCGCCCTTCCCGCCGCAGAGCCTTCGCTTGCCGCCTGAAGTCCTGGCCCTGACCTGGCCGGTGCTGTGCGCCGTGCTGTTCGGCGCGCTGTTGCACGCGGGCTGGAACGCGCTGGTCAAGTCCAGCGCCGACAAGTCCATGGACATGGCGGTCATCCACCTGATCGGCTCGGTGCTGGCCTTGCCGCTGGTGCTGGTGGCGGGCCTGCCGCGCGTGGAGGCCTGGCCTTTTATAGGCGCCTCGGTGCTGATCCATATCGGCTACTACATCGCGACCACCCAGGCCTACAAGCATGGCGACCTGGGCCTGACCTATCCCCTGATGCGCGGCGTGGCGCCGCTGCTGGTGGCGCTGTCGGCCACCTTCACGCTGGGCGAGACTTTGACGCCGCTGGCCTGGGCCGGCATCATCGGCATCTGCAGCGGCGTGCTGGTGCTGGGCCTGAGCCGCCATGCGCTGCATGCGCGCAAGGCCGTCGGCTTCGCGCTGGCCAATGCGGTCATCATCGCGATCTACACCGTGGTCGACGGGCTGGGGGTTCGGGCTTCGGGCAACGCGCTGCAATATGTCGCCGCGCTGTTCCTGCTCGACGGCTGGCCCTTTGGCCTCCTGATGATGGCGCGCCGCGGGCGAGCCATGGCCGACTACGCGCGCCACCGCTGGCCGGTGGCCACCGGCGGCGCGCTGGCTTCGCTGGGCTCCTACGGCATCGCGCTGTGGGCCATGACACGCGCGCCCGTGGCCACGGTGGCGGCGCTGCGCGAAACCTCCGTGCTGTTCGCGGTGCTGCTCGGTTGCTGGCTGCTCAAGGAGACCTTCACGCTGCGCCGCTTCGCCGGCAGCTGCGCGATTGTGGGCGGCGTGATGGCCATACGGCTGGCCTAGCCCTGTACCTTTTGAGATGAGGTCCGCACCATGACCATCGCGACTTTTCCCGGCCATGCAGAAATCATCATCGTGGGCGGCGGCATCGCCGGCTGCTCGGTGGCCTACCACCTGGCCAAAATGGGCAAGACCGATGTGCTGCTGCTCGAGCAGGGCAAGCTCACCAGCGGTACCACCTGGCACGCGGCCGGCCTGGTGGGCCAGATGCGGCCCAACCGCAACATGACGCAGATGAGCAAGTACGGCATAGAGCTGTATGCCTCGCTGGAGGCCGAGACGGGCCTGGCCACGGGCTGGAAGCAATGCGGCAGCGTCAACGTGGCGCGCACGCCCGAGCGCATGAAGGTGCTCAGGAAGCAGGTGGCCATGGCCAACAGCTTTGGCGTCGAATGCCATGAGATATCGCCGCAGGAAGCGGGCGACAGATACCCCATCATGCGCACCGACGACTTGCAGGGCGCGATCTGGCTGCCCGGTGACGGCAAGGCCAACCCGGCCGACCTGTGCATGTCGCTGGCCAAGGGCGCGCGCAACCGCGGCGTGAAGATGCTGGAAGGCATCGAAGTGACGGGCGTCATCACCGAAAACGGCAGGGCCGTGGGCGTGCGCACCGCGCAGGGCGAGGTGCGCTGCGAGGTCCTCGTCAACTGCGCCGGCCAGTGGGCGCGCCAGTTCGGCAAGCTGGCGGGCGTGAACGTGCCGCTGTACTCGGCCGAGCATTTTTACATCGTCACCGGCAAGATTCCCGGGGTGCACCCCATGCTGCCGGTGATGCGCGACCCGGACGGCTACATCTACTACAAGGAAGAAGTCGGCGGCCTGGTGATGGGCGGCTTCGAACCCCAAGCCAAGCCCTGGAAGATGGACCCGATTCCGGCTACCTTCCAGTTCGAGCTGCTGGACGAGGACTGGGACCAGTTCGAACCTCTGATGACCGCCGCGCTGCACCGCACGCCCTGCCTGGAGACGGCCGAGGTCAAGATGCTGCTCAACGGCCCGGAAAGCTTCACGCCCGACGGCAATTTCATCCTGGGCGAAGCGCCCGAGCTGCGCAATTATTTTGTCTGCGCGGGTTTTAACTCGGCCGGCATCGCCAACAGCGGCGGCGCGGGCCGGCTCATGGCCGAATGGATTGTGGGCGGCGAGCCCGGCACCGATTTGTGGGATGTGGACATACGCCGTTTCGGCAGCTTTACCGGCAACCGCAAGGCGCTGGCCGAGCGCACCGGCGAAACCCTGGGCCTGCATTACGCCATGCGCTGGCCGCGCCAGGAGCTGGAAACGGCAAGGCCGTTGCGCACCTCGCCGCTGTACGACATGCTGGCCGCCAGGGGCGCGGAGTTCGGCAGCAAGAACGGGTGGGAGCGGGCCAGCTATTTCAGGCCGGAAGGCGTGCCCAGGCCCGAGTACACCTTGGGAAAACCCGGCTGGCTGCCCTGGATGGTGGAGGAGCAAAAAGCCACACGCGAAGCCGTGGCCCTTTACGACCAGACGTCCTTCTCCAAATACCTGCTGCAGGGCCGCGATGCGCTGGCCGTGCTGCAGCGCCTGTGCGCCAACGAGATGGACGTGCCCGTCGGCAAGATGGTTTACACCGCCATGCTCAACGAGCGCGGCGGTTTTGAAAGCGACCTGACCGTGATGCGGCAGGCCGTGGACCGCTTTATGGTCATCACCGGCTCGGCGCAGACCGTGCGCGACTTCGACTGGATCACGCGGCACATCGCAGACACCGAACACGCGGTGCTGACCGATGTGTCGGCCCTGTATTCGGTGCTCTCGCTCATGGGCCCGAAAGCGCGCGAGCTGCTGGCGCTGGTCAGTCCCGACGACCTGTCGCCGGAGGCCTTGAGGTTTTCATGGACCAAAGAAATAGACCTGGGCTTTGCGCGCGTGCGCGCGGCGCGCATGAGTTATGTGGGCGGGCCGGGTTTTGAGTTGTACGTGCCGGTGGAAATGGCGCGCCATGTCTACCTCGCCCTGATGGAGGCCGGCAAGCCACTGGGCATTCGCGACGCGGGGTACTACGCGCTGGACGCCTTGCGCGTAGAGCAGGGCCGGCGTGCCTGGGGCGCGGAGTTGGGGCCGGACGAAACGCCGTGGGAGGCCGGCCTGGCCTTCAGCGTCAAGCTGGACAAGCCGGCCAATTTCATCGGCAAGGCCGCGCTGCTCAATTCGCAGGGCTTGGCGCTGCGCAAGAAGCTGGTGACGCTGGTGTTCGATACGCCACACGCCTTTGCCTGGGGCGGCGAAGCCATTGTGCTGGCTGGGCAAATGGTGGGCGAGATCTCCTCGGTCGGCTGGAGCCCGCTGGCCGGGGCTTGCGTGGCCCTGGGTTATGTGCGCGGCGGCAGCGCGAACCATGCGCATGACGGCACGCCGGCGCAGATCGAGCTGTGGGGTGAGCGAGTGGGCGTCAGGCTTTACGACCGCTGGCCGCCCGCAAAGCCCTGAGGACCTACGCGCCCTCGGGCAGATCCATGCCGACAAACCGCACGGTGACGCGTGTGCCCGGCGTCTGCGTATGGCCCGGCAAGGCGGCGTCTTCGATCGAAATCGTCGCGCCGTGCTGCTTGGCGATTTCCAGGACGATCGCCAGGCCCAGGCCCGAGCCGTCCACATTGGTGCCCAGCGCGCGGTAAAAAGGCTGGAACACCAGCTCGCGTTCCGACTCCAGGATGCCGGGTCCCGAGTCTTCCACCAGCAGCACCAGCACGCCGCTGAAACGGTCCGTCATCAGCCGCAGCGTGACCTGGCCTTTTTCGGGCGTGTAGTTGATGGCGTTGTCCAGCAGGTTGCGCACCAGCTCCTTGAGCAGGGTCGCGTTGCCTTCGAGCTGCGTGGCCTGTTCGCCGGCGTCGGGCCCGTCGTAGCCCAGGTCTATCTGCTTTTCGAGCGCGCGCGGCACCGAGTCGGCCATGACTTCCGAGACGATGTGCACCAGGTCGATGTGCTGCTTGGCCAGGCTGCGGCCCGTGGTCTCGGCGCGCGCCAGGGCCAGCAGCTGGTTGACGGTGTGGGTGGCGCGTATGCTGGCGCGGCCTATGTGCTTGAGCGACTTCTTGAGCTCGTCGGCGTCGGTCTCGCGCTGCGCCAGGTCGGCCTGCATGCGCAGGCCCGCCAGCGGCGTCTTGAGCTGGTGGGCCGCGTCGGCCAGGAAGCGTTTTTGCGTGGTCAGCGAGACCTTGAGCCGGCTCAGCAGGTCGTTGATGGAGGACACCAGCGGCGCGACCTCCTCGGGCACCGCGGTTTCGTCCAGCGGGCTCATGTCGTCGGACTTGCGCGCGCGTATGCGCTTTTCAAGCTGGGCCAGCGGCTTGATGCCGCGCACCAGCGCCAGCCACACCAGCAGCACGGCCAGCGGCAGCGTGACGAACTGCGGCACCATGGTGCCCTTGACGATTTCAGTGGCCAGCGTTTTGCGTTTTTCCAGCGTCTCGGCCACCTGCACCAGCACCAGTACCGGCTGCGAGCCGGCGGGCGTGGCCTTCACGTCCACCTTGAGCCAGGTGTAGGCCACGCGCACGTCCTCGCCCTGGATCACGTCCTCGCGCAGCCGCACCTCGCCGTTGGTGGGCTTGTCTTCGTCGGGCGGCGCGGGCAGGTCGTGCTCGCCGCTCAGGTGCTCGCCCTGCGTGCCCACCACCTGGTAGTAAACGAGGTCGGTGTCGTCGGCGCGCAGGATTTCGCGCGCCGGCGCCGTGAGGGTGAACTGCACCTGGTTGTTCTTGACCACCACCAGCTTGGCCAGCGCCTGCACGTTGTATTCGAGCGCGCGGTCAAAAGGCTTGCCCGCGATGTTCTGCGCGACCAGCCAGGTCAGCGCCAGGCTGATGGGCCACAGCAGCAGCAGCGGCGTGAGCATCCAGTCGAGGATCTCGCCGAAGAGGCTGCGGCGTTCGCGCTGAAAAAGTCTCAGAGCCACAGGCTGGGTTGCTCCACATCAAGGGCCTGGTGTTTTGGCACCTTCCCCCTTTGGGGGAAGGTGGGGATGGGGGCTGACGATGGTGGATAGCCCCCGCAGTTCAGGCTTGGGAGGCCGCGGGCCCCCATCCCAGCCTTCCCCCAGCGGGGGAAGGGGCAAGAGGTGTTAACCAGGGATTTTCTCAAGGCAGTAGCCCAGCCCTCGCACCGTCGCAATCCGCACCGGCCCTTTTTCAATCTTTTTGCGCAGGCGGTGGATGTAGACCTCGATCGCGTTGTTGCTGACTTCCTCGCCCCATTCGCAGAGGCGCTCCACCAGCTGGTCCTTGCTGACCAGCCGGCCGGCGCGCTGCAGCAGCACTTCGAGCAGGCCGAGTTCACGCGCCGACAGCTCCAGCATCTGGCCGTCTATGGTGGCAACGCGGCCCGCCTGGTCGTAGACCAGCGGGCCGTGCTTGATGGTGCTGCTGGCGCCGCCCATGCCGCGGCGTATCAGCGCGCGCACCCGGGCTTCGAGTTCCTGCAGCGAAAACGGCTTGGCCATGTAGTCGTCGGCGCCATAGTCCAGGCCTTTCACACGCTCTTCCACGCTGTCGGCGGCCGTCAGGATCAGCACCGGCATGGCCGAACCGCGCGCGCGCAGTCGCTTGAGCACTTCCAGGCCGTGCATGCGCGGCAGGCCCAGGTCCAGGATCAGCAGGTCGAACTCGGTGTTGGTGAGCAGCGCGGCGTCGGCCTCGGTGCCGCTGGCCACGTGGTCGGCCGCCGCGCCGGAGGCGCGCAAAGTGCGCAGCAGGCCATCAGCCAGCACCTGGTCGTCTTCGGCAATCAGAATACGCATGGTTGTCTCCAGATATCAGGCCCCTTGCGGTCTTCAGGGCGGTTTTGGTGTGTTCTTGGACAAATTCTAGGCTTTTGTCACCGAGGAGTTGCTGACAAATATGCCCTCATGTCTCTGATATAGAGCCGCTCATAAAACTTAGTGCATAGATACTCACTCGGTGCATTGCTGCAGGGTGTGCACCAACACAGCAATATGGGGCCCTTGCATCTGGGCCCTTCATAGATTACTTGGCAAAAATCGCTTTCTGTCGTTTGGGTGGAATATGAGCGCGCAGTGCCAAAAGCTTGCAAGGTTTGAGGCTTCCATGCTCTCAGCTCTTGCAATCTCAATGTCTCATGCCGTCGCACCCATGCCGGTAATCCTTGTGAATTTGTCAACGGGTTTTTACGGACGGTTAGCGGACCTCCCGCCAACAAAATCTCTGGTCTTGCACCTAGGAACTGACCAAATTAAAGCCTCATAGGCGGCGATGCGAAAAGGTTCAGCGTGGCGCATGACATATGTTTTTTTATACAGTATTATTTGTTCCTCTGCGCCGATGAGGTTTCACAGTTTAATGTGTTGTTTCACACTATTTTGTGTGCAATACTCGCAAAATAGTGAGGTTTGTTGGCGTGAATTACGACGAATTCAAACGAAGACTAGGTAAGGCTGGGTTGAGTGTCCGGGAGTTTTCTGAACTTCTCCGGTGTAACTGCAACACGGTCTCCAACTACGCATCGCGTGAGGTGGTGCCCACACATTTTGCCGTGTACGTAACTTTGATGAGTGAAATGGCCGAAAGAGGGGTTGACTTTAAGACGCCTATTTCGGCTCTTGATCTACGTGAAAAGATGCCTAGAGGCATGAGTGCAAAAGGCAAGCCCCGGATTAGAAAACAACGCAATATCTTTGACGAGGAATAAGTATGGCATTAGATTCAGACGAGCCCATTTGCGTCGATTTGTTTTGCGGCTCAGGAGGGCTGTCAGAAGGCCTGCGAATGGCAGGTTTTCGGTCAGTTGTCGCAGTTGATTTCGACAAGAACGCCACGGAAACATACAAAGCCAATCACCCTGGTACTGTGGTTTTGACTAAAGATATTTGCACTTTGACGCCACAGGAAATCCTGGACCATGTAGGGGGAAGAGAGATCGATTTGCTGGCTGGAGGGCCCAGCTGTCAAGGTTTCAGTACCCATGGAAAGCGTCAGGCAGATGATCCACGCAACTTTCTTTTTGAACATTATTTGCGCATCGCTCAAGCACTCCGTCCCAAATGGATTCTCATTGAGAACGTGAAGGGCATGCTGACCTACAACAATGGGTATTTTAAGAAGGAAATTCTGTCCAAGTTGACAGCCATGGGATATCACGCAGACGCGAAAGTCCTATGCGCCGCGGATTACGGAGTTCCACAACTTCGTCACCGCATCTTCTTCATGGCAACTCGCACAAATGTTGACATAACATTCCCGATGGCGATGCATGGCGCAATACCTAAGGGAAAACTTAAGCCCTACGTAACTGTAGGTGAGGCCTTATTCGATTTGCCTCCTGTAGAGGGGGAGAACGCCTCCACCCCGACTTATACCGCCCCGCCAAAGACAGGTTTTCAAAGATATCTTCGAAAAGGCTCTAAAAGCTTGACGCTGCATATTGCCCGTCCTCTGTCTCAGCAAGCAGCATCAATCGCACGTCACGTAACGGAAGGGCAGGGCCTTCGCAGCGTTCCTCACGAGGTGCTTCCGGACAGATTCAAAAAAATGCGTACGATAAGCACAGGTGAACTCCGTCGAGATTGCACCACGCTGTACCATCGTTTGTCGCGGGAGAAACCCTCTTACACTATTACCTGCAACTTCAAGAACATTGCATCTGGCCCGTTTCTCCATCCCCTAGAAGACCGCAGTCTTTCCTATCGCGAAGCGGCACGGCTTATGTCATTCCCAGATACTTATAAGTTCGTTGGCAGCAGCATTCCCAGGCAAATAGGTAATGCGGTTCCCCCGCTGCTTGCTAAGGCTGTAGGTGAGCACATTCTTAAGCTATTGACGCAACAACATGCTGAGTCATACTCTCGGGCTATCAACAAGCCAAAGAAGATGGTGACTCAACAATGTCAAGCTACATACGCCTAAGCCGTATCCAAGAAGCTGTAGTTCGATTAAGCGATTGGCGCGGACGTGTTAAGCAACAGACTACCGCGCACATATTCCCGCTTCTTGCATTAGTTGAGAAGGGCGTAACGAAGGGCAACTGGATTCAATATGAGGAGGCGGATGACTTCGCCTTCTTTGATAGGTATTGTCGAGTGCCTGGTGATTCCAGCAGACCTTATTTTGATCCCTTCAGTCGCCTCTTTCGAATAGCGAGCCATCCTCATAGCAATATCGCTACAGCTCGTAAGAACACATTCTCAAATCGATGGAATGCAGCGAGCACAAAGGTCGAAAGCGGCAAAACATATTGGCAGCTTGGCGATTTCAGTGGTGCGATCGTCGACAACATTTTGACAAAAGGCAGTGATACCTTACGTATAAACGTAATTGATCTAGCTGTGTGGCTCTTCCGGGACGAAGAGTTTCCGGAAGGCGCGGATTCTTCAGCCCTGCTGGCGAAGTTCAAGCAACGATTCCCAATGGACGATGCCGACTTCAATGCTATTTTTCAGTATGAAGCCGAGCCTGCAAACGCGTTGTTTCAGAATCGGCCTGTACCAGCTGATGATGTAACAAAAGCGGTCACCGCTCTCGCCTATTCTGAGGCTTCGAACGCTGCTAAGTCGACTGCGTCCGCATCCCTCACTCAGTCGGTATCGGATTCCGCAAAGTCACAGCTTCAAGAAGATAATCCGATCCTCCTGGAGGTCAAGGCGTTGCTCGCGTTGGGGACTTCAGGAATTATCTTCAAAGGGGCTCCGGGGACAGGCAAGAGTTGGTATGCCCATCAAATTGCGTTAGCTTTGACCGATGGAGCATCAGATCGCGTTTTCCGCGTGCAGTTTCATCCTTCATTCTCGTATGAGGATTTTTTCGACGGTTATGTGCCCAATGAAGAGTCGAAATCGGGATTCAAAATCGAAGGAAAAATTTTCCGCAAGGCTATTGAACAAGCACACAGCACCAATGATGTGGTTGTGCTGGTGATTGACGAGATCAATAGAGGAGATACCTCCCGAATATTTGGAGAAACCCTCACGTATATTGAAAGAGGCTGGCGAGACGTTCCCTTTGTTCCTCGACTTGAGGCATCTCAAATTGCCATTCCGAAGAACCTGCTTTTATTGGCAACGATGAACCCTCATGACAGAAGCATTACACAGCTCGACATGGCGTTATTGAGGAGATTTGATCATATTGATATTCCTCCGTCTCCCGAATCAGTTTCTGATTTCTTGGCACAGGCGGGCATGAGTGAAGAACATGCTGGACTGGTTGGACAATGGTTTCGAACTCTTCAAGGACTAATGCCCTTTGGAATTGGACACACGTTTTTCCTTGGGGTTGGCGATGCTGGAAAGCTTGGCCTAATTTGGCGATATCGCATACTGCCGTTCTGCGAATCGATACTTGAATTCGAGCCGGCTCGACTGGAAGACATTCGCAGAAGCTTTGATGGGCTTGAACGCCGATTGCGAGGGGGCGAGTAGGGGTAGCGGCAAATCTCATGGAAAGAATTGTTTTCCCATGTAAGGAGTTTGAGCCTGTAGCGGTTCCGCTCGATTATCTTTTCATCGGCGGCAAGGCCACGCTATATCCCGAGGCAGAGCGTTACTTTGATCTAGATTTTCGAAATGGCAGCATCGTAGTCGCGCCCAAAAGCTTTGTGGGACTCATTCCTGTGAATGACAACGTGACCATACACGTTGTCCCGCGCTTCCCGATTACCAACCTCTTTCACATTCTCTATCGCTCAAGCGCAACGCTAAAGTTCATTGAGGGTCACATACGAACTTACAGTCTCGTAGGTCACACACAGGAGCAAGACCCTACGGTGTTGCTTGCGGAGCAGTTGTCGGCGGCCAGTTCTGACGTTAGACGTTCCGGTTTATTGCGGCGATATGTCGCGTCCAGGCATGAGGATAGGTCAATTGGACAAATCGATTTACCTCTTACTGTTTCGAGATTCATTGCGTCTCACACACGTCACAGGCAGGTCTGGAATAGTACGGAGCACTCCGTGCAACTACGTGAGAATCAGCTCATTAAACTGGCATTGCGCAAACTCTTGAGCTACTTCACGAGTCTGCAACAGAAGCGTTATGCCGAACGAATAAAAATGATTCGTGACGCACTCTTCGTTTTCGATCCAGTTACGCTCCCTGCGCATACGGCACCATTTACCGAGCATGAGCTTGGTGTACTGGTTCGACGACTTCCCTCCTCACATCATCACTACGGCCAACTTTTATGGCTCGCTTTTCTTGTTCACTCTCGCAGGGGCATATCTGTTGAAAAGTTAGGCCCTGCAATGTTCGATACCTTTGTAGTGAACATGGCGGACGTTTTTGAGGACTACATTCGACTTCTAGTTGCCACTTCAGCTGAGAAGATCGGCGCAGGGACTAAGGCAAAGAATGGCAATATTGATCAAGTCAATCTCTTTGTCGATGGCGGCGGACACAAGGTAAAGCCAGATATCTACTTGCAGCGAGGCGGCACAAACCTCGCCGTACTTGATGCAAAGTACAAGCCCACACTGAAGTCGGCGGATCGTTATGAGGTGTTGGCTTTCTGCGAGGCACTAGGAGCTAAGAAGGCCATCCTTATCTCCCCATCAGAGGGGCATACGGCTCCGCTCTTAATGGGGAAAACTCAAGGGTCGGTCGAAATGTGGTTGATAAAGATCGACCTGTCGGCCATAGATATAAATGCGGCTGAACAACAGTTCATTCAAGAAATAAGCCAAGTCTTGAACTGACCCTCATGAAGCCCTGCTCAGTCGGCGCTGACGGTAATTTATGGAAATTGCATAAGACGTGCCGAGGCTCTGCGCGTGTGAAAGGTTCTTTGTGTGTTCGGTGCGAACACCACATCGATTCCTGCGTCATTTGCGTACGCTGTTGTGCGGGTTGCTGGCGGTGCTGAGTGTGCGAAGCCTTGTAGGTTCTAGCTTGAGAGACGTTCGCCTCTATCGTCGTCTAGGTCCTTGTGGGAAGGCTTGGAACTGCGAGCCCTAGTCTCTTGCGGACTCCAGCTTCTGATCGCCCTGAGGTATCGAAGGGCGAGGCATCCGACGAAGAACCTAGTTTAAGTACCGGTTGTGGGGCGCTACGCGCCACTCAAGCGCCTGCATACGCCTCCAGCCCCAGCGCCACCACGGTGGCCACGTCATGCCCCACGGCCTGGCGGAATTCGTCCTCGGCCTGGCGCACCGCCTGGTGGAAGGCTTCCAGCCAGAGCAGGCCCGACTCGGTGAACACCACCCGGCGGGCGCGTTTGTCGTGCGGGTCGGGCTGGCGTGTGACCAGGCCCCAGGCCTCGCACTGGTCGACCAGGTCGCCCATGGCTTGTTTGCTCATGCCAGCGCTGTGGGCCAGGTCGGTCAAGCGCGAGCCGGCCACGGCCAGGTGGCGTGTGATGTGGATGTGGGCGGCGCCGACCTGGTCGCGCGCCGCGAGGTTGGACAGGGCCAGCGGCACCTCCACGCTGCTGGCCATCAGCGAGAGCACGCGCTCGTCGAAGCGGCGCAGCGCGTGGCCCATGAGCCGCCCCAGGTGGGTCTGCCGCCAGCTGGCCTCGGTCGCGCCGAAGGGGCTGGGCATGGGAGGTGGGAGTGTCGATTCCGCCATAAAAACATGGTAAGCCATTTGATCAGGCAAACTGACTAAAAATAGGGTTTACTTATTTTTATAGCGCTCATAAAGTACTGGTCATGCATCCAGCGCTGTGATTAAAAGCAGAGGCTGGAATCCAGGCAACAAGTTTTACATCATTGATTTTCAAGGAGTTTTTCATGGAATTGACCAACAAGCTGAACCCCGCCCAGAACCCCGTGCAAAGCGCCGCCCTGAACACCGAAAAGGCCAAGGCCTTGCAGGCCGCGCTGGCCCAGATCGAAAAGCAGTTCGGCAAGGGCACCATCATGAAGCTGGGCGACGGCGAAGTGATTGAAGACATCCAGGTCGTTTCCACCGGCTCCCTGGGCCTGGACATCGCCCTGGGCGTGGGCGGCCTGCCGCGCGGCCGGGTGGTGGAAATCTACGGCCCGGAATCGTCGGGCAAGACCACGCTGACCCTGCAGGTCATCGCCGAGATGCAAAAACTGGGCGGCACCTGCGCTTTTGTGGACGCCGAGCATGCGCTGGACATCCAGTACGCGCAAAAGCTGGGCGTGAACCTGCAGGACCTGCTGATTTCCCAGCCCGACACCGGCGAGCAGGCGCTGGAAATCGTCGACTCCCTGACCCGTTCCGGCGCGGTGGACCTGATCATCGTCGACTCGGTGGCGGCGCTCACGCCCAAGGCCGAGCTCGAAGGCGAAATGGGCGACTCGCTGCCCGGCCTGCAGGCCCGTTTGATGAGCCAGGCGCTGCGCAAGCTCACCGCCACCATCAAGAAGGCCAACTGCACGGTCATCTTCATCAACCAGATCCGCATGAAGATTGGCGTGATGTTCGGCTCGCCCGAAACCACCACCGGCGGCAATGCGCTGAAGTTCTACGCCTCGGTGCGCCTGGACATCCGCCGCATCGGCTCGATCAAGAAGGGCGAAGAGGTGATCGGCAACGAAACCCGCGTCAAAGTGGTCAAGAACAAGGTGGCTTCGCCCTTCAAGACGGCGGAATTCGACATTCTTTACGGCGAGGGCATCAGCCGCCTGGGCGAGGTGCTGGACCTGGGGGTGGCCGGCCACATCGTTGAGAAAGCCGGCGCCTGGTACGCCTTCAACGGCGAAAAAATCGGCCAGGGCCGCGACAACTCGCGTGAATTCCTCAAGGAAAACCCCGAACTCGCGATCGAGATCGAAAACAAGGTGCGCGAATCGCTGGGCATCCCGTTGGTGCAGGTTGCCGGCAGTGTCGACGCCCCGGCCGAGAAGCCGGCCAAGGCCGAAAAAGCTGAAAAGCCCGCCAAGGCCGCAGCCTGATAGCTGGCAGCCAGCCTGGGAGCGCGGCGCTGCCACAGGCAGTGCTTGCGCGGCCCAGGCGCGTTGACCATGGACAAGCCCTCAGATCGCAAACCCCCGAAACCCGCCCCCCGAGCGGGTTTTGGCCTTTCGCTCAAGGGCCGCGCCCTGCGCTACCTGGCCGGGCGCGAGCATTCACGGGCTGAGCTGGAGCGCAAACTCGCGCCCCATGAGGAAACGCCGGGCCAGCTGGCCCAGGTGCTGGACGACTTGCAGGCCAAGGACTTTATCAGCGAAGCGCGTGTGGTCGAGTCGGTGATCAACCGGCGCGCCGGCCGTTTTGGCGCGGCGCGTATCAAGCATGAATTGCTGGGCAAGGGCCTCAGCGCGGAGCGCGTGGCCGGCGCCATGGACAGCCTCAAGGGCAGCGAGCTGGAACGCGCCCGCGAGATCTGGCGCAAAAAGTTCGAAGGACCGGCGCCCGATGCGGCCGGCCGCGCCAAGCAGATGCGTTTTCTGGCGGCGCGGGGCTTCGGCGGTGAAGTCATCCGCCGCGTCGTATCGCAGACGGACGAGGACTGAGCTTAGAGGCTCAACATCAGTTTCAGGTTTTGCACGGCGGCACCCGAAGCGCCCTTGCCCAGGTTGTCCAGCCGCGCCACCAACACGGCCTGGCGGTGCTCTTCATTGGCGAACACGCGCAATTCCATCTTGTTGGTGTCGTTGAGCGCCAGCGCATCGAGTTTGTTCGACTCGGGCGCGGCTTCCACGGTCACCCATTCGCTGCCGGCGTAATGTTGGGCCAGCATGTCGTGCAGGTGCGCGCCGGTCGGCTTGCCGGGCAGCAGGTCCAGGTGCAGCGGCAGTTGCACCAACATGCCTTGCTTGAAGTTGCCGACGGAAGGGATGAACACCGGGCGGCGTGACAGGCCGGTGTACTTCATGATTTCGGGCAGGTGTTTGTGCTTCAGGCCTAGTCCGTAGAGCTCAAACGCGGGCGCGGTGCCGGCCTCGTAGTCTTCAATCATCTGCCGTCCGCCGCCGGAGTAACCGCTCACGGCGGGAAGGCTCAGAGGGAAATCGGCCGGTATCGCGCCGGCATCGACCAGCGGGCGGATCAGCGCGATCGCACCGGTGGCATAGCAGCCGGGGTTGCCGACGCGTTCGGCGGCCGCCACGGCGGCGCGCTGCGTCTGCGTGAGTTCGGGAAAGCCATAGACCCAGCCGGGCACGGTGCGGTGCGCGGTGGAGGCGTCGATGATCTTGGGTTTTTTGCCGGGCAGTGAATCAATCATGGCCACCGATTCGCGCGCCGCATCATCATGCAGGCACAGGATCACCATGTCCACCTGCGCCATCAGCGCGCGCTTGGCCGCCGCATCCTTGCGCAGCTCGGGCGCAATGCTGACCAGCTCGATCTGCGGCATGGCTTGCAGCCGCTCGCGGATTTGCAGGCCTGTGGTGCCGGCTTCTCCGTCAATAAAAACTTTGGGCATGAATGAGGACTTCCAGGTACTGACGGCGGGATCTCAAAAACAAAAACGAAATGCCGGGAAAACAAATACGCAAACAACGCAAAGCCTTGACAGCCAAAAACACCTTAAAAAGGGCCAATTCGGGGCTATTCCACGGTGTAAGCCGCGCACAAGAATTGTGCATCGCACCATGATACAGTTCTATGTTGCTGCCTGCAGTGACCGCCGACGTGGTTTTTTGGGCCGGTGTGGCCTGTTTCCGACACCCCACAGTCCTGTCCAAATCCCAGTTGCACCCCCTCTTTTACTGAATTCTGAAGGTTTTTTCATGAAAATTCACGAGTACCAGGGCAAGGAAATCTTGCGCAATTTTGGTGTGCCTGTGCCGCGCGGCATTCCGGCGTTCACGGTGCAGGAAGCGGTGGAAGCCGCCCAGAAGCTAGGCGGCCCTGTATGGGTGGTCAAGGCGCAGATCCACGCGGGCGGCCGCGGCAAGGGCGGCGGCGTGAAGGTCGCCAAGACCATTGAGGACGTCAAGCGCATCGCCGGCGAAATCCTGGGCATGCAGCTCAAGACGCACCAGACCGGCCCCGAAGGCCAGAAAGTCCGCCGCCTCTATATTGAAGACGGCGCCGACATCCAGAAAGAATATTACGTCTCGGCCGTGACCGACCGCGAGTCGCAGAAGGTGGCCTTTATCGCCTCCAGCGAAGGCGGCATGGACATCGAAGAGGTGGCCCATTCCCACCCCGAAAAAATCATCAAGGTGTTTGTCGATCCGCTGGTCGGCATGACGGACGCCCAGGCCAAGGAAATCGCAAGCGGCATCGGCATGCCTGCCGACTCCGTGCCGCAGACCGTCGACATCCTGCAAAAGCTTTACAAGTGCTACATGGACACCGACGCGTCGCTGGTTGAAATCAACCCCCTGAACCGCAACAGCAAGGGCGAGGTCATGGCGCTGGACGCGAAGTTCAACTTCGACGCCAACGCGCTGTTCCGCCACCCCGAAATCGTCGCCTACCGCGACCTGGACGAGGAAGACCCGGCGGAAGTGGAAGCCAGCAAGTTCGACCTGGCCTACATCAGCCTGGACGGCAACATCGGCTGCCTGGTCAACGGCGCGGGCCTGGCCATGGCGACCATGGACACCATCAAGCTGTTCGGCGGCGAGCCGGCCAACTTCCTGGACGTGGGCGGCGGCGCGACGGCTGAAAAAGTCACCGAAGCCTTCAAGATCATGCTGAAGAACCCCGATGTCAAAGGCATCCTGGTCAACATCTTCGGCGGCATCATGAAGTGCGACACCATCGCCGACGGCGTCATCACCGCCTGCAAGGCCGTGAACCTCTCCGTGCCGCTGGTCGTGCGCATGAAGGGCACCAACGAAGACCTGGGCAAGAAGATGCTGGCCGACTCCGGTCTGCCCATCATTGCCGCAGACACCATGGCCGAAGCCGCGACCAAAATCGTGGCTGCCGTCAAGTAAGCCCAGGAGAACACAAGCATGTCGATCTACATCAACAAACACACCAAAGTCATCACCCAGGGCATCACCGGCAAGACCGGCCAGTTCCACACCCGCATGTGCCGCGACTACGCGAACGGCAAAGAGGCCTTTGTGGCCGGTGTGAACCCCAAGAAAGCCGGCGAAGACTTCGAAGGCATCCCGATTTTCGCCAACGTGACCGAGGCCGCCAAGGCCACCGGCGCCACGGTGTCCGTCATCTACGTGCCGCCCGCTGGCGCGGCTGCCGCGATCTGGGAAGCCGTGGAGGCCAACCTGGACCTGGCGATCTGCATCACCGAAGGCATTCCGGTCAAGGACATGCTGGAAGTGCGCAACCGCATGAAGGCCAAGGAAGCCGCCGGCGGCAAGAAAACGCTGCTGCTGGGCCCCAACTGCCCCGGCCTGATCACGCCCGACGAAATCAAGATCGGCATCATGCCCGGCCACATTCACCGCAAGGGCCGCATCGGCGTGGTCAGCCGCTCCGGCACGCTGACCTATGAAGCCGTGGCGCAGCTCACCGAAATCGGCCTGGGCCAGTCCAGCGCCGTCGGCATAGGCGGCGACCCGATCAACGGCCTCAAGCACATCGACGTGATGAAGGCCTTCAATGACGACCCGGACACCGACGCCGTCATCATGATCGGCGAAATCGGCGGCCCCGATGAAGCCGAAGCCGCCCAATGGTGCAAAGCCAACATGAAAAAACCCATCGTCGGCTTCATCGCCGGCGTGACGGCCCCGGCCGGCAAGCGCATGGGCCATGCGGGCGCGCTGATCTCCGGCGGCGCCGACACGGCCGACGCCAAGCTGGCCATCATGGAAGCCTGCGGCTTCACGGTGACGCGCAACCCCTCGGAAATGGGCAAGCTGCTCAAGGGCCTGCTATAAAGGCTGTAAGGCCGGGGCGGCGGTCGTAAGCATTACTACGAACGCCGCCTGCGCCCATACGGGCTAAACTCGCAAAAACAAAAAAAGCGCTGCACGGCGCTTTTTTTCATTCATAACAGGAGATAGCCATGATTTTCGGACTGGACCTCGCGTCCCCGCTTTTCTGGAGCGCTTTTGGCTCCATCATCCTCGCCAACATCGTGCTGTCGGGCGACAACGCCGTGGTGATCGCCATGGCGGCTCGCACGCTCAAGCCCGAGCAGCGCGGCAAGGCCATCTTCTGGGGCAGCGCCGCGGCCATCGTCATGCGTATCGTGCTGACCATTGTGGCCATCCAGCTGCTGACCCTGCCCTACCTGAAGCTCATAGGCGCCATCCTGCTGGTCTACATCGGCGTGGACCTGCTCAAGGGCGAGGAAGACGAAGACGGTGAAGGCCATGAAATCAACGGCATGGCGGCCGCCATCCGCACCATCCTGATCGCGGATCTGGTCATGAGCCTGGACAATGTGCTGGCCGTGGCCGCCGCCGCCAAGGGCAACCTGCCGCTGCTGGTCCTGGGCCTGCTGGTGAGCATCCCGCTGATCATTTTCGGCGCCACCTTGCTGACCAAGGTCATGGAGCGTTTCCCCATCATCATCACCATAGGCGCCGCCCTGCTCGGCTTCCTGGCCGGCGAAATGCTGCTGACCGACCCGGCCGTGGCCGGCTATTTCGGCCCCGTCAGCGAGCAAACCGTGACCTTTGGCGGGATTCTGGGCGCTGTGCTGGTCGTGGCGCTGGGCACCTACCTCACCAAACGGCAGCAGAAAAAAGCCCCTTCGGCCTGAAATCCGCCCGTCCGTCCCGCAGCCGCGGGACGGAACGCCGGCACATGCCTGAAGCCCGCCTGGTGCGGGCTTTTGCACATCCGCCGAAATACCACTTATTTGCAACAGTCGGCACGGCTGCCGTGCAAAAGTCCCTTGTCCAGCCGCACCCCGTCTGTTAATGTCCCCTATCAGGAGACTTGTAACCTGCCGAAACAAAAGGCGGCAGGCGTTGTCTGGTGCGCCAAAACGACGGCATCGCCGGGCGGCCGGTAATACAAAGCAATTAAAAATCGTCTAGCTTATGCACAGCGAAACAGGACAAGGGACGGGTAGTGGCCAAATCATCTAGAAAGCTGAGTCAGTTCTGGCGGGCCGACTGGTTTGTCGGGGTCCTGGTGGTGCTGGCCGTCCTTTTTCTGCACGGCCTGACCGATTTTTTCGGCACGTTGGAGCGCCGCTATTACGACTTCGCGAGCACCAGCACCTCGCGCCAGCCTTCCGACCGCATCGCGATCATCGCCATCGACGACCAGAGCATTGCCAACATCGGGCGCTGGCCCTGGCCGCGCGACGTGCATGCGCAGCTGATCGACCAGCTTTCGGCCGCCAAGGCCAAAACCATCGCGCACACGGCCTTTTTCTTCGAGCCGCAGACGGACCGCGGACTGGTGTTCATCCGCAAGATGAAGGAAGCGCTGGGCCCGGCCGTGGATCCGGCGACGGCGGCCCAGGGTGGGCTGCCCGAGCAGCTCGGCAAGGTCATCGCCGAGGCCGAAGTCGCCCTGGACACCGACGCCAAGCTCGCGGCCAGCATGGGCAAGGCCGGCAACGTCCTGGTGCCCTCGGTTTTCCAGCTGGGTGTGCCGCAGGGCCGCCCCGACAACCCGCTGCCGGCCTATGCGCTGAAGAGCGCGGTGGATGAAACCAACAATTTCTCGCTGCCGGCCATACGCGGGCAGCAGCCCATCGAGCAGATAGGCGCGGCGGCCGCCGGCATCGCCCACCTCAACCAGCTGCCCGACGTGGACGGCGCCGTGCGCCAGGAGCCGCTGCTGATCAATTACTACGGCAAGGCCGTACCCTCCATGAGCCTGCTGGTGGCGGCCAAGAGCCTGAACCTCGGGCCGGCGGACATCAAGCTCAATGTGGGCGAATCGGTGCAGATCGGCAAGCTGATGGTCAAGACCGACGAATCGGCGCTGATGCTGCCGCAGTTCTACAAGGGCCGGGACGGACGGCCCGCTTTCGCGGTGGACTCGTTTTATGACGTGATTTCGGGCAAGATCCCGGCCGCCAAGTACGCCGACAAGATCGTGATCATTGGCGCCACCGCCGCGGGCGTGGGCACCCAGTTCCCGACCCCGGCCGGCCCCGGGCTGTCGCCGGCGGAAACCATCGCGCACATCACTTCCAGCATCCTGAGCGAGCATTTCATCGTGCAGCCAGGCTGGGGCGTGTGGGCCACGCTGGGGGTGCTGCTGCTGGTGGCCGGCTACCTGATCGCCGGCCTGCCCAGGCTGTCGGCAGGCAAGGCCGCCATCGTCACCTTGCTGCTTTTCGTGGTGCTGCTGGTGGTCGAGTTCAGCCTGCTGTCGGCGGCCGCGACCTGGCTCAAATTTGTCTTCCCCGCCGCGCTGTTGGTGATAGGCCACCTGGCGCTGACGACCAAGCGCTTCCTCATGACCGAGGCCGGCAAGCTCAAGTCCGACGAAGAGTCGGCCGAAACCAACCGCATGATGGGCCTGGCGCTGCAAGGCCAGGGCCAGCTGGACATGGCTTTTGACCGCTTCCGCCGCGTGCCCTTCACCGACGCGCTGATGGACAACATGAACAACCTCGCGCTGGACTTCGAGCGCAAGCGGCAGTTCAACAAGGCCCAGGCCGTGTACGAGTACATGGCCACCTACAACAAGAACCACAAGGACCTGCAGTCCAAGCTCAACCGCGCCAAAAACCTGTCGGAGACGGTCATCCTGGGCGGCGGCGGCTCCCACCCCGGCGGCACCATGCTGCTGGACGGCGGCGCCGTCGAAAAACCCATGCTGGGCCGCTACCAGGTGGAAAAAGAGCTGGGCAAGGGCGCCATGGGCGTGGTCTACCTCGGCAAGGACCCCAAGATAGGCCGTGTCGTGGCCATCAAGACCATGGCGCTGAGCCAGGAGTTCGAGGGCGAGGAGCTCGACGACGCACGCGAGCGCTTTTTCCGCGAGGCCGAGACGGCCGGGCGCCTGCAGCACCAGAACATCGTGACGATTTTTGATGCCGGCGAGGAGCACGACCTGGCCTATATCGCGATGGAATTCCTCAAGGGCAAGGATCTCGCCGACGTTACCAAGGACGGCAGCCTGCTGCCGGTGCCCAAGGTCCTGTCCATCGTGGCGCGGGTGGCCGAAGCCCTGGCCTATGCGCACAAGCAGAACGTGGTGCACCGGGACATCAAGCCGGCCAACATCATGTATGAGATCGACAGCGATACGGTGAAGGTGACCGACTTCGGCATCGCCCGCATCACCGACTCCAGCAAGACCAAGACCGGCCTGGTGCTGGGCACGCCCAGCTTCATGTCGCCCGAGCAGATTGCCGGCAAGAAGGTCGACGGGCGCTCGGACCTGTATTCGCTGGGGGTGATGCTGTTCCAGATGCTGGCCGGCGTGCTGCCGTTCCGGGGCGACTCCATGGCCGAGCTGATGTACAAGATCGCCAACGAAGAGGCGCCGGACATCCGCATCATCCGCAAGGAGCTGCCGGCCCGGCTGGCAGAGGTGGTCGCGCTGTCGCTGGCCAAAAAACCCGAGCTTCGCTACCAGGACGGCGACCGTTTCGCCGCCGACCTGCGCGAAGTCATTGCTGCGCTGGAAGGCGGCGCGCCCCTGGCCGCCCCCGCGCCGTCTCCCCGTGCCGCCCCGCCGGCCGCGCCCGCGGCCACATTCGACGCCACCGTGGTGCAATCGGCCCCCGCCGCGCAGGCGGCCGAGCCCAGGGCCTATGATGCCACCCAGGCCTTGAATGCCGGCGGCGCCCAGACCTTTGACAAAACCGTTGTCTCCAGGCCGCCCGCCGCCGACAAAGATACCCAGTGACAGCACGAACAAGATGATCTACGAGATTTGTACACATACCGACCCAGGGCTGACGCGGGACAACAACGAGGATGCGGTGGCGTTTGACCCGGCGACGCGGCTTTGTATCCTGGCGGACGGCATGGGCGGCTACAACGCCGGCGAGATCGCCAGCGGCATGGCCGTGGCCTTCATCAAGTCGGAAATGGGGCGCTGGCTGTCCCAGGCCGGCCGGCATGCGAATGCCAAGGAAGTGCGCCGGGCGCTGGAAATCTGCGTGGAAAACGCCAACCATTCGATTTTCAACGCGGCCAACTCCAACCCCCAGTACACGGGCATGGGCACCACGCTGGTCGTGGGCGTCTTCCAGGACGGGCGCTTGATGCTGGGCCATATCGGCGATTCGCGCTGCTACCGCCTGCGCGGCCAGGAACTGCAGCAGATCACCAAGGACCATTCGCTGCTCCAGGAGCAGATCGACGCCGGGCTGATCACGCCCGAGCAGGCGCTGACCTCCCTGAACAAGAACCTGGTGACGCGCGCCCTGGGCGTGGAGGACACCGTGCTGGTGGAGGTCAACGAACACCGGGTGGAGCCGGGCGACCTTTACCTGATGTGTTCCGACGGCCTGTCGGACATGGTGGTGGACCCGGGTATTGCCGCCATTCTGACGGGCGCCGGGACGCTGGAGCAGAAGTCAAAGCAGCTGATTGCGGCGGCGAACGAGGCCGGCGGGCGCGATAATATTTCCGTCTTGCTGGCTTATGCGAAAGAAGACTCGGCCAAGCGCGGCCTTTTGTCGAGAATGCTGGGAAAATAAGCGGTGACTGAAAATTTAAAAACAGACAGGAGTCGGCCATGCCGAAAATGATCGTCTCTATTGACGGCGTTGTGATCAAGGAAGTCCAGTTGACGAAAGACAGGACGTCCCTGGGCCGCAGGCCCTACAACGATATCGTCATTGACAACCTCGCTGTCAGCGGGGAGCACGCCGTCCTGCAGATGTCCGGCAACGAGGTCTATCTTGAAGACCTCAACAGCACCAACGGCACCTACGTCAACGGCAAGGCCGTGAAAAAGCTGCTGCTGCAAAACAGCGACACGGTGGAAATCGGCAAGTACAAGATCAAGTACGTGAACGAGGCCCAGCCTGCCGGTTTCGAAAAAACCATGATCATCAAGGCCGGCTCCGCGGGCCTGGTCGCGCCTGCCGCCGGTGCGCCGTCGGCGGCGCCCGCCGCCGACGTGGGCGGCAACATCAGCGCGGCCATCAAGGTCATGTCGGGGGCCGCTGCCGGCCGCGAAGTGGCGCTGGTCAAGGTGGTGACCACCATCGGCAAGCCGGGCGTCGCGGTGGCCGCGATCACCAAACGGCCCCAGGGCTTTGTCGTGGCCCACGTGGAAGGGGCCGGGAAACCGACCCTTAACGGCGCGCCTATCGGGGCCGAGCCTGTCATCCTGAAAAACGGCGACATGCTTGAGCTGGCCGGAACGCAGATGCAGTTCGTCCAACATTGACCCGGGTGCCCGCCCGGGCTTCGCCGTAACGCGGACCGTCAGCACCCAACACCCGAGGTCTCATGAGACTCCTCTCCCGGCACTGGCCTCGCATCGCTGTCACGCTGATTCCGCTTGTGTTTGCCCTGCTGCATGCCGGCGGTGTCGTGCGCCTGGGGGTGTTGCAGCGGCTGGATGACATCATCTACGACGCGCGGCTGCGGGCAACGATGCCGCGCACGCTCGATGAACGCATCGTCATCGTCGACATCGACGAAAAAAGCCTGGCCGAGGTCGGCCGCTGGCCCTGGGGCCGCAACAAGCTCGCGGAGCTGGTTGAGGAACTGCAGGACCGCCAGAAGACCGCCCTGCTGGGCTTTGACGTGGTGTTCGCCGAAGCCGACGAGAGCTCGGGCCTGAAACGGCTCAAGCAGCTGGCGCAGGCCGAGCTCAAGGACCAGCCCGGTTTCTCGGAAAAACTCAACCAGCTGCAGGCCGGGCTGGACTACGACGCGGTGTTTGCCAAGGCGATCGAAAAGCGGCCCGTCGTGATGGGCTATTACTTCACCAGCGACCGCGACGGGCGTGTCAACGGCGTCCTGCCGGCGCCCGTCATGGGCCGCGAAGCGCTGGCCGGCCGCCCCATCAAGTTCACCAGCTGGAACGGCTACGGCGCCAACATCGAACAGCTGGCCAAGGCCGCGCCGCTGGGCGGCTTTTTCAACTCCATCACCGAGGGCGACGGCGTGGTGCGCTCCATCCCCCTGCTGGCGGAATACAAGGGGCAGTACTACGAATCGCTGGCGCTGGCCATGTTTCGCATGCTGGCGGGCCTGCCCCGGGTCGAGCCCGGTTTCCCGCCGGAAAAATTCCTCACGCGCAACTACCAGGGGCTGGAAAGCATATTGCTCAAGCAGGGCAGCAAGACCCTGGCGATTCCGGTCGATGACCGGGTCGCCACACTGGTGCCGTTCCGGGGCCATGGCGGCGTCAACGGCGGCTCCTTCCGTTACATTTCGGCGGCCGACGTGCTGGGCAAGCGCCTGGCGCCTGGCGCGCTCAAGGACAAAATCGTCCTGATAGGCACCACGGCCCCCGGCCTGCTCGATTTGCGGGTGACGCCGGTCGGGGAGACCTACCCCGGCGTGGAAACCCATGCCAACGTGATCTCGGGTTTCCTGGACGGCAAGGTGTTCGTCAAGCCCGATTACGCCGTCGGCTTTGAAATCGTCATCCTGCTGCTGTCGGGCCTGACGCTGGCCTTCGCGCTACCCCTGCTGTCGGCTTCCCGGGCGGTCGGGGTCAGCCTGGCCGTGATCGCCGCCATCGGCGGGCTGAATTTCTGGCTGTATGCGGGTTACGGCCTGGTGTTGCCGCTGGCCAGCGCGCTGGTCATGGCGCTGACGGCTTTCGCCCTCAACATGAGTTACGGTTATTTCGTGGAAAGCCGTTCCAAGCGCGAGCTGGCCAACCTGTTCGGCACCTATGTGCCCCCCGAGCTGGTCGACGAGATGGTGAAAGACCCCGACAGCTACAGCATGAAGGCGACCACCAAGGAGCTGACCGTCATGTTCTGCGACATGCGCGGCTTCACCAAGATGTCGGAGACCATGGAGCCGACCCAGCTGCAGGCGCTGCTCAACAGCGTCTTCAGCCGCCTGACGGACCTGATACGCGGCAACCGCGGCACCATCGACAAATACATGGGCGATTGCGTCATGGCGTTCTGGGGCGCCCCTGTCGACACGCCCGAGCACGCCGCGCTGGCCGTTAAAACCGCGCTCGAGATGTCAAACGCCGTGCGCAGGATCAATGAAGAGCACAGGACCAAGGGTTTACCCGAGATCGGCATCGGCATAGGCCTGAACACCGGCACCATGTGCGTGGGCGATATGGGATCGGACATCCGCCGCAGCTACACCGTGATCGGCGACGCCGTGAACCTGGGCTCGCGCCTGGAGGGCTTGTCCAAAACCTATGGTGTCGATATCGTGGTCAGCGAGTCCACCCGCAAGCTGGCGGGGGATTTTGCATGGCAGGAACTGGACAAAGTCCGCGTGAAGGGCAAAGATCAGGCTGTGGCCATTTTTTGGCCATTGGCGCCGGCGGACCGGATCGACAAGGACAATGCCGACGAACTGAAGACCTGGGCCCTGGCCCTGAAGGCCTATAGGGCCCAGGATTGGGACCAATGTGACGTGCAGTTACTAAATTTGCAGCGGGCAAATGGCAAAAAGTTCCTTTACCGGCTGTATGCGGAGCGTGTAGCCTCGATGAGGCTGTTGCCGTTTGATCCGGAGTGGGATGGCGCAACCAATTTTGAGACCAAATAATACAAAGACCAACTCAGGGCCAACCGGAAAACCACATGAAAGTACGTGTACTAGGCTGCTCGGGAGCCATCGCCAAGGACTGCCGGACCACGTCTTTTCTGCTGGACCATGATTTGCTGGTCGATGCGGGCACGGGCGTGGGCGACCTCACGCTCGACGAGATGGCCGGCATAGATCACGTGCTGCTGACGCACTCGCACCTGGACCACGTTGCCGCGCTGCCGCTGATGGTGGATGCCATCGCGGCGCGGCGCACCACGCCGATCCAGATACACGCGCTGCAAGGCACGATCGAAGCGCTGAAGGCGCATATCTTCAACAACACCATCTGGCCGGATTTTTCCAGGATTCCCACGCCGCAGGCGCCGTTCGTCAGCTTTCACCCCCTGGACGTGGGGCAGACCCTGCTGCTGGCGGGAAAACACGTGGAAGTGCTGCCCGCCGTGCACACCGTGCCGGCCGTGGGATACGCCGTGGCCACCGGCAAGGGCTGCTGGGTGTTCACCGGCGATACCGAGCAGAACCCGGCGCTGTGGGCCCGCATCAACCAGATGAACGTGGCCATGCTGGTCATCGAAACCGCCTTCAGCAACCGCGAGCGCGACCTTGCCAAGCGCAGCCTGCACCTGTCGCCCCATGCGCTGGCCAATGAGCTTGACTGCATAGAGCGCGGCAGGAATTACCCGATTTACATCACCCACACCAAGCCCGCCGAGACCGATCTCATCATGGCCGAGATACAGCGTTTCGACCAGACGCGGCCGTTTGGCCCCAATGTGACGCACGACATCCGGTGGTTGCGGGCTGGCCAGGAGTTTGAACTATGAGCGCCGTATTGCAACGCGATCCCCAGGACGAGTTTTTCGACTCGCAGATGCTGCCGCCGCAGGAGCGCGGCGTCACCTTCGAGGCGCTGTACTTCCGGCAGCTGCAGCTGGTCACCAACCGCATCCACGAGACCGAAAACATCGACCAGATCATGCTGGAGGCGAGCCAGGACATCTGCAAGCTCTTCAACGCCGACCGGCTGACCCTGTACGCCGTCAACGAGGACCGCACCTCCATCGTGTCCAAGGTCAAGACGGGGCTCAACACTAGCCGCGACCTGAAGCTTCCGGTCAGCGCGCAAAGCATCGCCGGCTATGTGGCCATGTCCCGGCAGATGGTCAACATCGCCGATGTCTACGACGAAGAGGCCCTCAAGAAAATCCACCCGGCCCTGAGCTTTCTCCAGGAAGTCGACAAGCGCTCGGGCTACAGGACCAAGCAGATGCTGGTGGCGCCCGTCATGGACGGCGACACGCTGTACGGCGTGCTGCAGGTCATCAACAACCGCAGCGACCAGCCCTTCGGCAAGCTTGAGGAGGACGGTGCGCGCCAGCTCTGCAAAACGCTGGGCATCGCGATACGCCAGCGCATGCAGAGGGCGGAGGACGGCCAGCGCCGCAAGGCGACCAAGTACGACGGGCTGGTCACCGAAGGCGTGCTGTCGCAGGACGAGCTGCAGCAATGCATCCAGCAGGCACGCGAAGAAGGCAAGTCGGTCGAGCACATGCTGATGGCCAACTACCATCTGCGCCCCGCCCAGATCGGCCAGTCGCTGGCGAAGTTTTTCGGTGTGGGCTACGAGCCCTTCAACTCCGGCCGCATACGCTCCGAAATGCTGCACGGCCCGCTCAAGCGCGATTTCATCGAGCAGCAAGGCTGGATACCGCTGGAGGAAACCACCGAAGGCCTGGTGATCATGTGCATGGACCCGGAAGCGGTGCGCGGTGCGCGCGTCGTGCCGCAGGTGTTTCCGCGCATCACCAAGTTCGCCTACCGCGTCACCACCCAGACCGAGTTTGAGGAGACGCTGAACCAGTTGTTCGGCGCCGGCGCGGACAGCAGTTCCATCGACCAGCTGCTGGCGGACATGGACTCGCCCCTGGAAGGCGAAACCGCCGACGATTCCTCGCTGGAGTCCGCGGCGGCGGACAACGAGCTGGTCAAGTTCGTCAACAAGGTCATCATCGACGCCTACAACCAGAAGGTGTCGGACATCCACATCGAGCCCATGCCCGGCAAGGCCAAGACCGGCATCCGTTTCCGCGTGGACGGTACCCTGCAGCCCTATATCGAAGTGCCGGCGCAGTTCCGCCAGGCCATGGTCACCCGGCTCAAGATCATGTGCGACCTGGACATTTCCGAAAAGCGCAAGCCGCAGGACGGCAAGATCAAGTTCAAGAAATACGGCCCGCTCGACATCGAGCTGCGCGTGGCCACGATCCCCTCGGCCGGCGGCGTGGAAGACGTGGTCATGCGGATCCTGGCCGCGGGCGAGCCGATTCCGCTGGAAAAACTCGGGCTGACGGCGCACAACAAGGAGCGGCTGGAGAAAACCGTCTCCAAACCCTATGGCCTCTTTTATGTCTGCGGCCCCACGGGCTCGGGCAAGACCACGACGCTGCATTCCATCCTGAAATTCCTCAACACGCCGGACACCAAGATCTGGACCGCCGAGGACCCGGTTGAAATCACCCAGAAAGGCCTGCGCCAGGTGCAGATCAACCGCAAAGCCGGCATCGACTTCGCGCTGGTCATGCGCGCCTTCCTGCGGGCCGATCCGGACATCATCATGGTCGGCGAGTCGCGCGACAAGGAAACGGTGGCCATGGGCGTCGAGGCTTCGCTGACGGGCCACATGGTGTTCTCGACCCTGCACACCAACTCGGCGCCGGAATCCATCACCCGCCTGCTGGACATGGGCATGGACCCCTTTAATTTCGCCGATGCGCTGCTGGGCATCCTGGCGCAGCGCCTGGCCAAAAAATTATGCGACTGCAAGGAGGCTCATGTCTTGAGTTCGCAGGAAATCAAGGATTTCATCAAGGAATATTCCGAAGAGCTGCGACACACCGACGCCTGGAAGGCCGACGAGGGTGGCGAGTCGCAAAAGCTGTTTGAAGACTGGATGGAGCGCTACGGCAAGGACGGCAAGCTCACCGTGTACCGCGCCGTGGGCTGCGATAAATGCGGCAAGACCGGCTACAAAGGCCGCGTCGGCCTGCACGAACTCATGATCGCCGACGACGCCGCGAAAAAACTGATCCAGGAGCGCGCTCGCGTCGCGGAACTGTTCGCCAGCGCGGTCAGCAGCGGCATGCACACGCTGAAGATGGACGGCATGGAGAAAGTGCTGATGGGTCTGACTGACTTGAAAATGGTTCGCTCGGTCTGTATCAAGTAACAGGCGCCGGCCTGATTTCCACCGCGGTGCCGCGGGAAAATGGCTGACGCTTCAGGTGGAATCAAATGTCGGCCGGGCTATGGCAAACAAGTACCAGCGCGCCGAAAATGCGACGCGCGCCAAGGCCATTCAATCAAAACCGGAGTTTCTCTCTAAATGCTGCTCTCACTTATCAAGGACATTCTGTCGTCGCCGAAAGCGGCCCAGCCCCAACCAGTCGAAAGAGAGCCCGGCGTCAAAAGCGTTTTGAATGTCGGCGGGGGAAGCAAAAACACCCCCATACCCGCATACTTTGACGGATGGCGGCATGACCTGCTCGACATAGACCCGCGAGGCGCGCCGGACCTGGTTTGTGATGCGCGTGAACTGCAAACCTTGCAGGGCGGGGTCTACGACGCCATTTATTGCTCGCACAACCTGGAGCATTACTACCGCCACGACGGCCTGGCCGTGGTGAAGGGCTTTTGCCACATGCTCAATGAAACCGGGTTTGCCGAGATTCGCGTCCCCGATATTGCGCAGGTGATCGCCGCCGTGCAAGGGCAGAAAATCGAGCTGGACGATGTGCTTTACATCAGCGCTGCGGGTCCCATCACTGCGCATGACGTGGTGTACGGCCTGCAATCCGAGATAGAAAACAGCGGCCAGGATTTTTATGCGCATAAAACCGGCTTCACGCCAAAATCACTGAGCAAAATCCTGAGGGATGGCGGGTTCTCCCACATTTTTATCAGCGCCAACATTTCCCTTGCCGTTCATGCGTTGGCTTTCAAGTCCGAACCGACGGCCGAGCAGCAGGCGCTGCTCGATGCGCCATTGGGTACGGCTCGAGTCATGTGGGTTCCGGCCCCAGCCCCGGCCGCGTAGCATTCGAGAGTCGGCGGCGCGGCGGACATGCGCTCAGGCTATGTTTGCGAGCCGTTTCGTGTCTCGCACCACTCCCGCCACACGCCGCGCAGCGCGGCTTCAAAGTGCCCGGCAAACCGTAGTGCGTCAAAAATGGGTGATGCCAGGACCTGCTTTCTCAAGCTAGCGCGCAGCACTGCCAGGCGCTGCAAATCACCCGCATGCGACACGGCGCGCTTCACGTAGTCATCGGCGTCTTCGGCAACCCACTCGGGCAATCCGGCGTTCATCATCAAGCCGACCCCCTGCCGCGACAGAAAGCTTTTGCCGGCCAGGGTCAGCACCGGAACACCCATCCACAAGGCCTCGGCGGTCGTGGTGCCGCCGGTGTAGGGAAACGGGTCGAGGGCGATGTCGACGCGCTGGTAGATCGCCAGGTATTCCGCCCGAGGCACCGAGCCCTGCACGATCAGCCGGTCGGCGGCGATGCCGTGCACGGCGAAGCGTTGGGCAACGGCGCGTTGCACGCGGATTTCGTGGTCGCGCGGTGCCATCAGGTGCAGGCGGCTGCCGGGCACGGCGTGCAGTATCCGGGCCCACAGGGCGACCACGGTGTCGTTCATTTTTGACAAGGCATTGAAGCCGGCAAAAGTCACATAGCCGTTGCGCAAGGCGGGGAGTGGCCCGGCGGCCACATCGACTGGGGGCGGTGTGAAACACAGCCGGGTTTCCGGCAAGCGCAGGATTTTCTCGGTGAAATGGCTCTCTTCGCTTTTTGGCAGCGTCCAGGGGTCGGCGATGAGGTAGTCGATGGCCGCGACACCGGTGGTCGCGAAGTAGCCCAGCCAGCTGATCTGCACGGGGGCCGGTTTCCAGGCAAACAGCGGCAGGCGATTTTTGCCGGTATGCCCCGAAAGGTCGATCAGGATGTCTATCGCGTCATCACGGATGCGCCCGGCCAGGGCCTCGTCGGGCAGGCCCGCCACCGTTTGCCAGCTTCGCAGGTGGCGTTTGATCCGTTCGGTGACATCGTCGCTTTCCACTGAATTGGAATAGGCGAAGAGTTCCAGCCGGCCGGGCGCCTGGGTGGACAGTGCCTCCACCACGCTTTCAAAGAAGTAGCCTACCGGGTGCGAGCGCAAGTCCGCCGAGACGAATCCCACCCGCAGGCATTTGGCGGGATCCGGGCGATTCGCCGGCTTGGCGGGCGGGGGGGCGAGGCGGGCAACCATCGCGCCGAAATGCCTGGCCTCCTGGAACAGCTCCTCGGCGGAGAGCTGGACGAGCAAATGCTGCACCAGCAGAACGTTGCTCTGCGCAATGGGAAAATCAGGCTGGATGGCCAGCGCATCGCGATAGCTCTTCAGCGCCTCATCCAGCAAATCAAGGTCCTTGAGCGCGGCGGCCAGGTTGTGGTGCACGCCCGCGTTGCGGGGCTCGAGTTCCAGCACGCGGCGATAACTTGCCACCGCATCGTCGAACAAGCGCAGCGGTATCGAGATATCGCCGAGATTGCAGTGCGCATCCACAAAATCGGGGCTCAGCGCCACCACGCGGCGAAGGCTGGCCGCGGCATCGTGCAACTGGCCTTGGTTGCGCAGGACCAAGGCCAGGTTGTAGAGTACCTCCACGTTGTCGGGATCGAGTTCCAGCATACGGCGATAGACGGCCGCGAGCTCATTGGAGCGTCCAAGCCGTCCCAGCAGCTTGACCAGCTTTTCATGGCACTCGACATAATCGAGCTTGATCTCCAGTGCGCGGCGATAGCTTGCCACCGCCGCTTCATCCTGCCCCAGTTCTTCAAGCGCTGCGCCCAGTGCCATGTGTGCCTCGGCGAACTCCGGCTTGAGCGTCAGTGCCTCGCGGTACGCCGAGGCTGCGGCGCCATGCTGCTCCAGCCGCGTGTGCGCGGCCCCCAGGTTGAAATGGGCGCCGGCCGAGTCCGGCTTGTATTGCACGGCGCGGGTGAAGGCCTCCAGGGCTTGCTCCGCATTGCCCCTGTCCAGCAAGATGGCGCCTCGATTAAAGTGCGCCCGCGCCAGCTCAGGCACCAGACCGACAGCCATCTCGTAGCATCGCAGCGCCTCTTCGGGCTGCCCTCGCTGCTCGAACTCCATGCCTTGCTCCAGCAGCCGCTCGGCGGATGGACCCGGCTCCAGGGTTGCCTGTGCGGCGCCTGCGGGAAGCCCGGTCTTTGCCGCTCGGTCAAATATCCCCATCGCTGGTCTCTTCAGTATTCGACTCGGCCGAGGGCGGCGTATTTTGCTTGCACCACGTGTGCCATATGCCGCGCAGCGCGGCTTCAAAATGCCGGGCAAAGCGCGGTGCGTCGAAGATCGGCGAGGCCAGCACCTGTGACCGCAGGCCTGCGCGCAGCGTGGACAGGCTCTGCAAATCGCCGGCGTGCGCAACCGCCCGCTTCACATAATCATCGGCGTCGCAAGCAATCCATTCGGGCAGGCCGGCGTTTGTCAACAATCCAACGCCCTGGCGCGACAGAAAGGTCTGCCCTGCCAATGTCAACACCGGCACACCCATCCACAGCGCTTCGGCTGTGGTGGTTCCGCCCGTGTAGGGAAATGGGTCGAGGGCCACGTCCACGCGTTGGTAGGTTTCCAGGTAGCGGGCCCGGGGAACGGGCCCCTGGATGATCAGCCGCTCTGCCTCGATGCCATGGGCCAGAAAACGCTCCAGCGTCGTCTGCCGGTTGGAGGCTTCATTGAGCTGGGAGGCCATCAGGTACAAGCGACTGCGGGGCACCGCCTGCAATATCCTGACCCACAGGGCGACGACGGAATCATTCATCTTCGGCAGGGCATTGAAGCAGGCGAAAGTCACGTAACCGTTGGCCAATGCGGGCAACGGGCCCGCGTCCACTTTCAGGGTGGGCGGTGTGAAGCAGAGGCGGGTTTGCGGCAGGCGCAGGATTTTTTCAGTGAAATGATGTTCCAGATGCGGTGGCAGCGTCCACGGGTCGGCAATCAGGTAATCGATGGCCGCAACACCCGTCGTGGCGAAATAGCCCAGCCAGCTGACCTGAACCGGGGCGGCTCGCCAGGCGAAGGCGGGCAAGCGATTTCCTCCCGTGTGGCCGGACAGGTCAATCAGGATGTCGATGCGGTCGTCGCGTATACGCTGGGCCAGGGAGGCGTCGGAGAGGTCATGCACCATGTGCCAGCCTTGAAGGTGGGCCTTGATCCTTGCCGTCACCTCGTCCGATTCCAATGCATTGGCATAAGCGAAGAGCTCCAGCCGCCCGGCCGCTCCAGCCGCCAGCGCGGCCAGAACGCTTTCAACAAAGTAGCCGACCGGATGAGCGCTTAAATCCGCCGAGACAATGCCCACCCGCAGGCACCTGTCGATGATCGGGCTGTTCGTCAAAGGCGCGGCGGGCGGGGCCAGGCGGGAGACGGTTTCACCGAAGCGGCGAGCTTCTTCCAGCAATTGTTCCGGTGGTTGTTCGGACAAATAGTTCTGAACCATCAAAAGATTGCTGTGGGCGACCGCCATGTCCGGCTTCAGGTCCATGGCCTTTCGGTAACTCTCCAGGGCCTTGCCCAGGTCGCCCAGGTCCTTGAATGCGCTTCCCAGGTTGTTATAGGCATCCGCGCTATCGGGGTCGAGCTCCAGCACCCTGCGATAACTTGCCGCCGCATCGCTGAACTTGTGCATGTCCATCAGCACATTGCCGAGATTTCCGTGTGCGGCGACAAAATCCGGTTTCAGTTTCACGGCAAGGCGATACTGTTCGGCGGATTCCTGCAAGTTACCCCTGAGATTGAGGATCAGCCCCAGGCTGTTGAGTGCATTGACGTTGTGGGGATTGCGCGCCAGGATGTGCCGGAAGCAGGTTGCGGCTTCGTCGTACCGGTCAAGCCGCACAAGGATGTGGGCCAGCTTGTCCTGTGCCTCGGCATGGTCGGGCTGGATTTCCAGGACACGGCGATAGCTGACAACGGCCGGCCCATCCTGCCCCAACTCCTCCAGCGCGGCTCCAAGGGCAAGCCCCGCCTCCGCGAAATCCGGCTTGAGCGCGAGCGCCCGGCGATAGGCTGACACAGCCGCCTCATGGCCGTCCAGCCGCACATGGGCAGCCCCCAGATTGAAATGGGCGCCGGCCGAATCCGGCTTGTACTGCACGGCCTTGGTGAACGCTTGCAGCGCATCCTGCGCATCACCGCGGTCCAGCAAGATGGTGCCGCGGTTGAAGTGCGCGCGCGCCAGTTCCGGCACCAGGGCGATGGCCGAGTCGTAGCGCAGCAAGGCTTCCTCCGGCCGGCCCTGCTGTTCAAGCGCCATGCCTTGCTCCAGCAATTGCTCGGCGGACGGCCCGGGGGCCAAGGCCTGTTCCGCGCTGCTTGCCGGGGCAATGGTTTCGATTCCTGCCCTTGGGTCTAGTATCCCCATCCCGTGTCCTTTAATGTGTTGCCGCATGCGCGGTATTTTGTGCGCACCATGTTTGCCACATGCCGCGCAGGGCTGTTTCGAAGTGCAGGGCAAAGCGGGAAGCGTCGAAGATGGGGGAGGCTAGAACCTGTGAGCGCAGGCCTGCGCGCAGGCTGGCGAGTTTCTGCAAATCAGCGGCATGCGCGGCCGCGCGGGCGAGATAGTCGGCCGGGTCAGCGGCGACCCAATCGGCCAGTCCCGCGTTCATCAACAGGCCAACACCCTGGCGCGACAAAAACCGCTCGCCGGCCAGCGTCAGCACGGGGATACCCATCCACAAGGCTTCTGTCGTCGTCGTACCGCCCGGGTAGGGAAAAGGGTCCAGCGCTATGTCCACCCGGTTATAGGCAGCCAGATAGTTTTCGCGGGGAACGTAATCCTCCAGAATCAGCCGGGAAGCCTCGATTCCATGTGCCGCGAAGCGGTCAATGACCTCCTGCCGTGCGGACAGCTGCTGGATCTGCCGGGCCTTGAGAAACAGGCGGCTTGCCGGTACGGCACGAAGTATTTGTGCCCACAGCGCCACCACGGCGTCATTCATCTTGGTGAGGTTGTTGAAGCAGCCGAACGTGACATATCCGGCAGACAGGGCTGGAAGCGCCGAGACGGCGACATCCGCGCGGGGCGGCGTGAAGCACAGCCGTGTTTCCGGCAGGCGCCAGATCTTCTCGGTAAAACTGCCCTCTTCGCTGGGCGGCAAGGTCCAGGGGTCGGCAAGGAGGTAGTCCATGGCCGGCACGCCGGTCGTCGCGAAATAGCCCAGCCAGGAGGCTTGCACCGGCGCGGGTTTCCAGGCGAACACGGGCAGGCGGTTGTGCGCGGTATGTCCTGAGAGGTCAATCAGGATGTCGATGCCGTCGCTGCGGATCTGCTCCGCCGCATGTTCATCGGAAAGCCCTACCAAGGGATGCCACGCGCGGCAGCCGGCCCTGATCCTCTGGCTGAGCTCATCGTCGCAAGCGCGTGTGGGATAGGCGAACAGTTCCAGCGATGGGGCATTGGCCGACAGCGCCGCCACAACCCCGTCGAGAAAATAGCCAACCGGGTGGTTGCAGAAGTCCCCGGAAACGAGGCCTACGCGCAGGCTGCGGCGCGGATCGGGCCCATTGGCCCAGGCGGAAGCGGGACGGGCGCGGCGGGTGACCATGTCGCCAAAGCGCCTGGCCTCGGCCAGTAAATGCGCGACGGGCTGGTCGGCGAGGTAGTTGTGCACGAAGAGCAGGCTGTTGTAGGCCTCACTGAAGTCGGGCTTGAGTTCCAGCGCGCGGCGAGTGCTCTGCAGGGAGCTTTCAAGCAGTCCGAGGTCCTGCAGGGCATTGCCGAGGTTGCTGTGGGCCTGCGCATAGTCGGGTTTGATGGCCAGGGCCCGCCGGTGGCATTCGACCGCCTCTTCAAACTGTCCTTGCGCTTGAAAAGCCGCGCCCATGGCGGTGAGCGATTCGGCGAAATCGGGATTGATCTGCAGTGCCTGGCGGTAACTCGCCACGGCAAATTCGGCCTGTCCCATTTCGGCGAGAAGGTTGCCCAGGTTGTGGTGGGCCTCGAGGAAGTAAGGCCGGATCTCCAGGGCCCGGCGATAGCTTTCCACGGCTTGCGTCAGCTGTCCCAGCGTTCGCAGCGTGGCACCCAGGTTGTTGTGCGCCAACGCATCCTCCGGGTCGGCCGCCGTCGCCCGTCGGAAACTGCTCGCCGCATCGTTGAACCGCCCCAGGCTTCGCTGGACGGCGCCCAGGTTGTTGAGCCAGTCCGCGTTATGGGGATCGGTCTCCAGCATTCGGTGGTATTCGGCGGCCAGGTCATCGAAGCGTTCAAGCCGCTTGAGCAGGCTGACCAGCTTCTCCTGCGCTTCGGCATGGTCGGGTTGGATGTCCAGCGCACGGCGAAAGCATGCAATGGCCTCTTCGTGCTGCCCCAGGCCATCCAATGCCGCTCCCAGGCTCATCTGCGCCTGCGCAAACTCCGGCTTGAGCGCGAGTGCCCGGCGGTAGGCTGATACGGCCGCGTCATGCTGATCCAGGCACGCATGCGCCGCTCCCAGGTTGAAGTGGGCGCCAGCCGAGTCCGGCTTGTACCGCACGGCTTGCGCGAAGGCCTTCAGCGCTTCCTGCGCGTTACCACGGTCCAACAGAATGGTGCCTCGATTGAAATGCGCTCGCGCCAACTCAGGCGACAGCTCAATGGCCGAGTCGTAGCACTGCAGGGCTTCCTGGCTTTGGCCCTGTTGCTCAAGCGCCATGCCCTGTTCCAGCAGCTGTTCGGCGGTCGATCCGGCACTCAGGGCATGGTTTTTGCGCGCTCCTTCGGCCATGCGGTCGGTTTTTAAAACGCGGTCAAATAGTCCCATCCTTACCTCGTCAGTTTATTGGAGCACCAAGCCGGTGGTTTAATGGAGGCGCTGAAAAGATCCGTGTTTAATCGGCTTGTTCGAATATGCGGGCTGGATTGCCGCGCTGATCGAGGCGATTGAAAATCAAAGCCATTGTCTTTCGGTCGCCGCGCGCGAGAGGGCAAGCCCGCCGCCGAGTCCGGTGCCTTGCCAGGGCACCATTTTTATAATGCCACAACCTTGAAAAGCACCTGGAGGCCACATGATATTAAGTTGGTTTGACGCTCGCGAAGCGAAGACATTTGGCGAGTCCCTGGCTCAGTTTTTCCTCGAGGGCATGCCGCCTGCCAATCAGATTGGGGACAAGGCGTTCGCCCAGAAGTCCCTCAAATTGCTGGGACAAATGGCCGGGCAGATTCAACACTTCAAAAGCCAGCACAAACTAAACACCTACAAGAAAGCCCAGCTTGGAAATGCTTTCAAGTGGAAGCTCAAGGACGCCGGTGTTGCATCTGACTATACAGATGAGCTCACCAAATGGCTGATAGGGCATATCGGGTAAATACCTCAGGGCCGTGCTTGGGAGGGCTGAAGAGGTGACAAAAATGCCACTTTGAAAGCATGAACTGACAAGAACCGGCACATGGGAGCCGGGCTTTTGGGCCCAAGCCCCTTGCAGACCTGCGGATTTTCAGGCCCTCCTGATTTGGCATGAAAACTGCTCCAATGTCCCGGCTATCTATTTTGTTTGTTCTTCCTTTAAGGAGCTTTTTATGAAGCGTTCTCTCCAACAGGGTTTTACCCTGATTGAATTGATGATCGTTGTGGCGATCATCGGTATTCTGGCCGCTGTGGCCTTGCCGGCTTACCAGGACTACATGGTCCGCGCCAAGGTCTCTGAAGTTGTGCTGGCCGCATCTTCCGGCCGTACGGCTGTTTCCGAGACCTTCTCGCAAAAATCCACGATGGCGCTGAACCAGGCATCGATGGGCGTGCAAACCCAGACTTCGCGTTATGTGGCTTCCGTGGCTTACACGGGCGTCAATTCCACGCAAGGCGACATCGTTGTGACGTCTTCGACGGACACCGGCCTGTCTGCAGCTGCCAGCAAGACCATGATTCTGCGCGGCACGGGTAGCACGGCTACCGGCACCGTGGCCTGGACCTGCGGCACCGACGGCACCGCCGCCGCCATCCCCAAGAAGTACCTGCCCAGCTCGTGCAAAGATTTCTGATCGGTTGATTGGATACAAAGCCCCTTGGTCTTGCCAAGGGGCTTTTTTCTTTTGGGCGCACGACTTTGACGATTTAATTGGCAGGAACTGTGACGGGCAAACGGCGTTTGGGCTCGCTTCCTGCCAAAGCCGCAGACTTGGGAGAGGGCAGACCCCGGTTTGGCACAGAAACTGCTGACAGTCACTGCTTATCTCTATTATTTGTTTTCCATCCAAGGAGCTTTCATGAAGCGTTCTCTCCAACAGGGTTTTACCCTGATTGAATTGATGATCGTTGTGGCGATCATCGGTATTCTGGCCGCTGTGGCCCTGCCGGCTTACCAGGACTACATGGTCCGCGCCAAGGTCTCTGAAGTTGTGCTGGCCGCATCTTCCGGCCGTACGGCTGTTTCCGAGACCTTCTCGCAAAAAGCTACGATGGCGCTGAACCAGGCATCGATGGGCGTGCAGTCCCAGACTTCGCGCTATGTGGCTTCTGTGGCTTACACGGGCGTCAATTCCACGCAAGGCGACATAGTTGTGACGTCTTCAACGGACACCGGCCTGTCTGGTGCTGCCAGCAAGACCATGATTCTGCGCGGCACGGGTACCACGGCTACCGGCACCGTGGCCTGGACCTGCGGTACCGACGGTTCCACCGACGCGATCCCCAAGAAGTACCTGCCCAGCTCGTGCAAAGATTTCTGATCGGTTGATTGGATACAACGCCCCTTGGTCTTGCCAAGGGGCTTTTTCTTTTGCGCATGACACAAATCCGATACCTTGTTGCGGCCGCCTCTGTTTTCGCCGCTTTGCTGCTTGCGGCCATTTATTGGCCGGGTCTGCATGGCAGTTTCTTTTTTGACGACGGCCCCAGCATCACCCTTGCGGAGGGTGTGCGTCTTGCATCCTTGTCTTCGGAGTCCCTCCACCAGGCGCTGGCCAGCGGTGGTGCCGGCCCCTCGGGCAGGCCGGTCGCCCAGTTGAGCTTCGCGCTTAACCACTATTTCAGCGGCTTCAACCCCTTCGCCTTCAAAGCGACCAATCTCGCCATTCACCTTGCCTGCGGCCTGCTGGTGTTTGCCTTGTCACGGCGTCTGCTGGGCACGGTCAAGCCGCCCGCCCAGCAGCACAATGTCCTGATTGCGTCCGGCGCCGTGGCCGCGCTGTGGCTGCTGCACCCCATCCAGCTGCTCCCGGTTCTGCATGCCGTGCAGCGCATGACCAGCCTGTCGGCCTTCTTTCTGCTCGCCGCGCTGTTGCTGCATGTCCGCGGGCGGGAAAGCGCGGGCCGGGTGGCTGCCGCATGGCTTCTGCTGGCATGGGGCGTTCTTTGGCCGCTTTCTTTCTTCAGCAAGGAAAGCGGCGTGCTGTTTCCTGTATTTGCGCTGGCCTGGGAGTTGGTGGTGCGCAGGAATTCATTCGGCCGCCTCGACCGCTTTGCGCGCGGTTTGATGGCCTTGACGGCCCTGTTTCTGGCTGCCGGGCTGGCCTATGCGCTATCCGCTCGTGCGCAATGGTTATGGGCCGGTTATCAGCTGCGCCCGTTCTCGCTGACGGAGCGCCTGCTGACGGAGGGGCGGGTACTCTGGTTTTATCTTGACCTGATTGTGGCCCCGGACCTCAAGGCCTTCGGCCTGTACCACGATGATTTTGTGGTTTCCACTGGCCTGCTTTCCCCGTGGACCACCCTGCCCGCGCTGCTCGGCTTGGCCGGCCTGGTGCTGCTTGCCTGGCTGGCGCGGACGCGCGCGCCGGTTGTTGCGTTCGGCATCTTGTGGTTTCTGATCGGGCACGCGCTGGAGTCCACCGTATTGCCCCTGGAACTCGTACATGAGCACCGCAACTACCTGCCCGTCCTGGGTATCTTGCTGGCGGCCGGATGGGCTTTGATGCTCGCGCTGGAGCGCCAGGGATCGCACAGGAGGATCGGGGTTGTGCTCGCAGCGGCGGCGCTGGGCTATTCCTCATTCCTTACGGCCTTGCGTTCACACCAGTTCGGTGATGAAGTGCGGCGCACCCAGGTCGAGGCCCGTGACCATCCTTCGTCGGCCCGCGCCCAGCACGAAGCCGGGGCCTCATTGGCGGGGCTGCCGGAAGCCGCCTTGCGAGATTCGCCTACCTATGCCTTGGCCCGCACGCGTTACGAGATGGCCGGCAAGCTCGACCCGAATCTCAAAATGAGCTGGCTGGGGCTGATACACCTGAGCTGCCAGGCGGGAATGCCGGCAAAACAGGCGGACATCGAAGAACTGGCCCGACGCCTGCGGCAGACACCTTTTGCACCGGGCGATACCGGTGTGCTGTACAACCTGAAAGAGATGTCGGTTGCCGGCTCGGTATGCCTGACCCGGCCCGAGGTGGACGGGATGTTCGCCGCCGCGCTTGCCAACCCCGGAGTATTGCCGGGAACCCAGGCCATACTGCATTCTTGGCATGCCGACTATCTTTGGCTGCACGAGCACGACCTGGCCGCGGCCCGCCGAGCGTTGGGGCAGTCCTTGGCGCTGAACCCATCCAACTCGAGCAACCGCCTCAAATGGGCGCAGCTGCTGATGCTCTCCGGAGAGATGCCACAGGCCCGGCAACTGCTTCTGGCGTTGCGCGCGGAGTATTTTTCGGCCGAAGAGCGAAAGACGCTCAATGAGTTGCTCGCTGCGCTTAACATGACGGCACATTGACGCCAACCGATCGCCTGCCGATGCCTCACACCGTTCCCATCTCCATTGTCCTCCCGGCCAGAAATGAAGCGACGGGCTTGCGGGACATCCTGCCCCGCATCCAGGCCGTGGCGCCTGGTGCGCAGGTGCTGGTGGTCGATGACGGCTCCACCGATGACACGCCCGCCGTGTGCGCCGAGCACCGCGTCAAACACTTGCGGCACCCTTACCCCAAGGGCAATGGCGCGGCCATCAAGACCGGCGCCCGCGCGGCGAGCGGTGAGGTGATTGTTTTCATGGACGCTGACGGTCAACACAAACCCGAAGACATTCCGGGCCTGCTCGAAGAGTTCAACAAAGGCTACGACATGGTGGTGGGCGCGCGACAGGCCGGCTCGCAGGCCGGTTTGCATCGCGCGGCCGCCAACGACATCTTCAGCCGCTTTGCGAGCTGGATGGTGATGCAGCCGATTGCCGACCTGACTTCGGGATTCCGGGTGGTCCGCGCGGCTCGTTTCCGCCAATTTCTGTACCTGCTGCCAAACGGATTTTCGTACCCGACAACGATCACCATGAGCTTTTTCCGCGCTGGCTACAGCGTGGCCTACGTGCCTATCCATTCACCGCGCAGGGGCAGCGGCGCCAGCCACATCCACCCGCTGCGCGACGGTTTGCGTTTTCTGCTGATCATCATCAAGATCGGCACGCTTTTTTCACCGCAAAAGCTTTTCCTGCCCATCAGTGCGGGCTTCTTCCTGACGGGACTGGCCTATTACCTGTATACCTACCTGACGGCGGGCCGGTTTACCAATATGAGCGCCTTGTTATTCATCTCCGCCATCTTTACTTTCCTGATCGGGATCGTTTCCGAGCAGATCTCCGCGCTGCACTACAAAAACATCGATACCAGCGACCAGGAAGGCAAATAGCACGCGTGCAGGCACAGGCGCGCGAGCGTCCCGCCGGCCTGGATTGCCTTGACCATGACATTGAATTCCACTCGCCGCACGCTCGGCCATAAGCTGATGCCCCTGGTGCTGGCCATGGCCGCGTTGGCGATGGCGTTGGGCCTGATGCAGTATGCGGCAGGCGGGCGGGTCGCTTACACGATGGACTCCCTGACATACCGGGATGCCGCACTCCAGTTCGCCGCCGGGCACCCGATGCAGTCCAGCAATGTGGCGGCGCAAACGCCCGAACTCCGGCCGCTGCTGAACTGGCCTCCCGCCTATCCCGCGCTATGGGCCTCGGCCCTGGGCCTGGCAAACGGCAATGTCGATGATGTGCCCGCCCTGCTGAACCCGGCTTTGCTGGCGCTCACCACGCTGGCCATCTTCTGGATCTGCTGGAGGACCACCGGCAATTCCGTGGTCGCCGGTGTCCTGGCGGCCGTGAACGCGTTCACGCCGACCAACATGATTGTTTACGGCCATGCGTGGAGCGAGACCCTGTTCATGCCCCTGGTGCTGTTGGCCTATGCGGCCTTGTGGAAATACCGGCTGTCAGGGGAAAAACTCGTCTGGCTCGCGGTCGCCGCCATCCTGGCCGGGAGTACCAATTGGGTCCGGTATGCCGGCGTGGTCTTCCTTCCCCTTTTGGGATTTTCGGTTCTCGCGGCATCGAATTCAGCCTGGGGAAAGCGTGCCCTGCATGCGGCCGGTGCGGTGCTGCTGTCTGCCGCCGTGGCCCTGCCCTTGTGGTTTCGCAACTGGCAGCTGGCCGGAAACATCTCCGGGTCCGCGCGCGGGGGAATGCCAAAAACCGGCCGATGGCTGGAAGACTTGGCCCTCATGGCCGACCTGTTTGAGCATTCCTTCTTTGCATTCAGCATGGTGCTGCGGGCGAATCTGGAAGTCCCGATGCTGATCGCGGCCGCTTTTGTGGCCTACAAGGCGTTTCGCCGCGGCGGCGCGCAATGGCTGCGCCCGCCTGAAATCTGGCTTCCGCTGGTCTGGTTCGTGGGCTACCTGCTTTTCCTGCTTTACGCCAGGAGAATCCAGACCACGGTCGATCTGGACCTGCGCATGGTGGGGGTTGTGTTTCCCTTTCTCCTTCTTGCGCTGGCGCCCGCGGTGGGCGCCGCTTTCTCGGACCGAGCCCTGGACACCCGGAAAATACTGATGGCCTTGTCGCTGGGCCTGCTGGTTTACGCCGGCCTTGACCAGGCCGGCAGAGTTCACGCAAGCTATGCCTCCGACGGCATTCCGCGCTGGCGGTCCGCCTTCGGCCTCGGCTTCCGGGAATTGCGCGATACCTCGCCGACCAGCCGCGCGATCAAGGAAAGCCTAGGCCCCGTCGAAGCGTCGACCGTCATACTGACCGACTACCGTGCGCTCTATATCCGCTACCTGACGGGCGCAAAAGCCTATACACCCGAAGGCAGCGACTGTGCACAATGGGCCAGCATTCGGGACCCGGGCATCTTGTTCATAGCCAGTAAGGAACTTCCGGCATGGGCTGCCGATTGCCTGAAAGAGAAGCCACAATGGCGATTGCTGCGGCCCCGCGGAAAGGCTGCGCCCTCCATGTATGTTGACTGAGCCCATCCTTGAAGAAAGCAACGCTTGAACATCTTGATGAGCAGCACCTCCTACCCGGAAAGCCCGCAGGATTGGCGTGGCCGCTTCATTGCCAACCAGGCGGGCGCGCTGGCCCGGCGCGGTGACGTCAGGCTTTCGCTGTGGGCGCCGCCGGGTGAGCTGCCCGCCGGCGTAGCCGCCGCGATGACGCCGGCCGATGCGCTGTGGCTGGGACGCCTGTCTCGGCAGGGCGGTATCGCGCACCTGCTGCGCACCCGCAAGGCGCTGGCCGCCGGAAGCATTCTGGCCCTGCTGGCGCGCCTGGGCCGTGCCTATCGCCGCCAGCCGGCCGACGTCGTGCACGTCAACTGGCTCCAGAATGCCCTGCCCTTGTGGGGCACCACAACGCCGGCGCTGATCACCGTGCTGGGCAGCGATTTTGGCCTGCTGCGCCTTCCCGGCATGAAGGCCTTGCTGCGTGCCGTGTTGCGGCAGCGCCGCGCGATCCTGGCCCCCAACGCGGAGTGGATGCGGCCGGCGCTGGAGCGCGCCTTTGGCGACCTTGCCGAAATCCGTCCGATTGCCTTCGGGGTGGACGACCCCTGGTTTGAGGTGTTGCGCCGGCCCGCGGCGGGCAACGCGCGGAACTGGCTGGCAGTGACCCGGCTGACCCGCGACAAGATCGGCGACCTGTTCGCCTGGGGCGAGGGCCTTTTCGGCGGCGAGCGGCAACTGCACTTGTTTGGCCCCATGCAGGAGACGCTCGAGCTTCCTTCCTGGGTGCATTACCACGGTCCGACGCATCCGGCCGATTTGCTGGAAAACTGGTTCCCCCAGGCCTGCGGATTGATCACGCTAAGCCGCCATGACGAGGGCCGGCCGCAAGTGATGCTGGAAGCCATGGCCTCGGGTTTGCCGGTTCTTGCGTCTGATTTGCCGGCCCACCGCGACATGGTGCAACACCGCGTCACGGGCTGGCTTGCGGCCAGCCGCGAGGAGTTGTGCCAGGGCCTGGACTGGCTGGAGGATCCCGTGCACAACCAGGCCACAGGGCAGGCGGCTCGCGGATGGATCAAGGAGACGATAGGTACCTGGGACGGTTGTGCCGGCCGTTATGCGGCTGCGTACAAAGATCTCCTGGAGTCCGGGTCATGAGGCGCGACGCAGTGCTGCTGCTTGGCGGCTCCGGTTTTATTGGCCGCGCGTTGGCCACGCGTCTGGCGCGGGAAAAAATGCAAGTGCACATACTGGGCCGTCAGCAGGAAGGCCAGCTTGAGCAAGTGCTGTCCCAATGCGGTACCGTGGTTCACTTGGCCTGTTCAACCACGCCAAGCGCGTCTGCCGCTTGCCCGAGTCTGGAACTTGGTAATCTTGCCTTGACCTTGCGTTTGCTGGACTTGCTGAAAAAGCAACCGGAAACTCATCTGATCTTTTTTTCCTCCGGCGGCACCGTGTACGGTAACCCCCGGACGCTTCCCGTGACGGAAGATAGCCTGCTTGTGCCGCTTTCCAACCACGGTGCAAGTAAAGTCGCGCAAGAGGCTTTTTGCAACGCGTTGAGGGCCGCGGGCCACCCCGTTACCGTTCTTCGTCCCTCTAACGCTTATGGGCCAGGCCAGGTAATGAAAAGTGGCTTCGGCCTTGTCCGCACCATGCTTGAACACATTCGTGCCGGCACGCCTTTAGAGATTTGGGGCGACGGTGAAAACGTTCGCGACTTCATCTATATCGACGACGTTGTTGATGCCACCATGGGTTTAATCAATTTGCCCCAGGATTCGAGTACCTACAACCTCGGCAATGGCGTGGGCTTCAGCGTCAATCAGGTTCGCAGCATGGTCGAAGCGCAGTGCGGCAATGCGCTGCATACGATTTGCTGGCCAGCAAGAGATGTTGATGTCCGTAGCGTGGTGCTCGACAGTTCACGTCTTGAGACGAAACTTGGCTGGCGACCTGCGGTCGGACTGGCGGACGGAATCGCGCGCACCTGGAATTGGCTGAATACACATGGCTGACCATACACCCCTGGTTTCGGTGTGCATTGCCAATTACAACGGAATGGGCGTAATCGACGATTGCTTGCGGTCAGTGCTCGAACAGGAAGGCCGCATTTCCGTGGAGATTCTGGTTCACGACGACGCATCCAGCGACAGCTCGGTAGACCACATTCGCCACCATTACCCCGAGGTGAGGCTGATTGTTAGTGAAAGCAATGCCGGATTTTGCGTTGCGAACAACCGTATGGCGGCCGCTGCAAGGGGCAAATACCTGTTGCTGCTCAACAATGACGCGGCCCTTTACCCGGATGCCTTGCAAACCCTGCTCGCCGAAGCAAATCAGATCGGTGGGCCGGCCATCCTGGGCCTTCCTCAATATGATGCAAATAGCGGCCACTTGATTGATGTCGGTAGTTGGCTTGATCCATTCCTCAATCCAATTCCCAACCAGGATCGCCGTCTGAGCGATGTTGGAATGGTCATCGGTGCCTGTCTATGGGTTCCGGTGGCGCTGTGGAACGAGCTGGAGGGCTTTCCTGAATGGTTCCATACTTTGGCGGAGGACATGTATCTGTGCTGTCAGGCACGCTTGCTTGGATACCCGGTTCGGGTATTGCCCTCATCTGGCTTTCGCCATCATGTGGGATACAGTCTGGGCGGGGGTAAGGTAACGTCCGAGGGGCGCTTGGTCACTTCACGGAAGCGGCGCTTCTTGTCGGAGCGTAACAAGGCCTACGTGATGGTGTTGACCTATCCTCGTCCAATGTTTCACTTCCTGTTTTTCCTTCACCTTGCCGCGTTGTTGGCGGAGGGAGTGCTGCTGGCGTTGCTGAGCCGCGAGGCTGCGTTGCTCCGCGAAATTTATCTGGCGGCTTTTAAAGGACTCTGGGGTGAGCGAATGCGCTTGCTCCAATTGCGCCGGGATTTACAAAGACGGCGGCGTGTCGGGGTGCGGGGATTTTTCGCGGTATTTCGCTGGTTTCCACAGAAACTGCGTCTATTGCAGGCGCACGGTGTCCCGGATGTGCGCTGAGCGCAGCTGCTAGGCTCGCGACGACTTCCATCGCCGCATTGCGCGGTCGAACATGCGACCTGCAGCGCTCCTGAGCGAAACTTGATTTGTTATATCCAGTGCTTGCTGCAATTTGTCTGGCGAATATCCATCGAGTAATGGCGGCAGAGGCAGCGGTTGCTGCCAATTGGCCAACGCGCTCTCCAGCACCTGCTCACGGTAGTTTTGCTCATAAATCCTGCGAGCGGCCTGACCGCGCTGTTCCAGCGCTTGAGCGTCGTGCTGGTGAACGAGTTGATAGAGTTCTTCCGGGCTCCGCCAGAGTAGGGCGCCATTAAATGCCATATCGAACGTGCCGAGCAATCGCGAGTGTGAGTGGAGGTGAAGCGCAACGGGGACTCCAGCGCCCATTGCCTCAATCAGGGTGCGAGCGCCACCGTACGGAAAAGACGCTACATACAAATCCACCCGATGATCATGCAGTGTCCGCCAGACACTTTGTACATAAGGGATATGCACAAAACTGTCTCGAGGCAAGCCTAGCCTGCGAATTCCGTATCGAATGCGCCAGCGCGTCAGTAAACTTAAATGTCCTATGTGAATATGCTTTCCACCGGATGCGCGTATCAATGGTGGAACTACGTCCGCATACCGGATGAAGTACGGAACCTCAATTTTGTTTGGGCTGGCAGCTGTACAAGTGGTCAGTCCCGAGGTGGGCGAGCGAGTCATACTGACTTGGCGCGGCCCTTGGTCTTGAACGACTAGCGGAAGGTAGCGGTTGTCTCTGATGCCCAAGTTATCACGGCAGTTATGAACGCCCATGGGGTGAGGGTCAATATGGTCGGCGTAGCTCAGATATACGCCGAGGCATAACTGATGGTCTCCGTGGTGGTAATAGCGCAAGTCATAACCGGCATCGGGTTGAACTGCAGCCACAGCCACGCTATCCTGGCAGTGGTTTAAAAGCCATACCGTATTCGGCGACAGGGCCAAAAGCTTGCGCTGTAGCCAGTCCAGCTTTTCCAGCCGGGTGCCGCGTGGCGCGCATTCCAAGGAGACCTCTTCATTGCCTTTAAATCGGTGAAGGAGAGCAGCGTGGTCGGTCAACCCTACTGTTCCGGATACAAGAATGACGCATCTGGCCCGGGGACCAAGACGGATAAGGTCCGAGAGAACGGCCGTATGACCGCCTGTGGCATAGAGCCGGCTTACCAAAAAAACCACTGTGTGCTGAGTCTTGTTGGTACTGGGCTCGGCAGGGAGGCTGGCGCGGATTCGCCGCAAATTAATCGCACCAATTTCCTGGCAATACTTGTCCAAAAGCCTGGAACCGAAAATTCGTGCGGTATTTATTGGTTCGCAGAAAATTTGATCGACTGTCTCATGAACCAACCGCAAAGCAGCATCCAAATTGCCTCGTGAGATATGGGCGCCAATGGTTTCCTGAAGTGTGATGGTGGAGCGAATCAGTGCCATATGCTCCAACCCCGCTTCAAACAGGGCCGCCGACAGCCAGTCAAAAATCCCCACTTTCTGCCTTTACCGGCCCACCGTTCGGGAACGGTCGACAGATAGCTGGATGTTCGTTTATTTTCGAGACGCAGTCCGTCCGCTGCACAGCTTTGCCTGAGTCGGCCCGAACTTGCTTGTCGCGTCTGAGCTTGGTCGCGCACGTTATTCCCGTGAGCACTCATGGACGCTGATCTGCATGGCCAAACAAGGTAATGGCCGTCACGACCTGCTGAAGCTGCTGCTCCGTAAGTGCAGGGAAAAAGGGAAGACTGAGTACTTCACTTGCCAAGGTCTCGGTAAGCGACAGGCTCAGGTGAGAGTACTCGGGGTAGCATGCTTGCCGATGAGGCGGCGTGGGATAGTGAACAATAGTGTGAATTCCGTGTTTTTCCAGATGAGCGCGCAAGGCGTCTCGCCTGGGACTTCGTACTACATAGAGATGCCAAGCCGGCGTCGCCCAATCCGGTACCCACGGCAGTCCTAATCCGCTATCCAGCAGTTGCGTCGTATATCTGCTCGCGAGTTCGCGTCTTTGGAAATTCCAGCTATCAAGAAAGCCTAGTTTGACGCGGAGAAAGGCTGCCTGCATTTCGTCCAGCCGGGTGTTGTAGCCGATGCTGGGGTGTTCGTACTTGACCCGCGAACCATAGTTACGCAAAAGACGTACTTTGCCGGCAATTGACGCGTCATTGGTTAGGACGGCACCTCCATCTCCCAGGGCGCCCAGATTCTTTCCCGGATAAAAGCTGGTGGCAGCGGAGTCTCCAAGACCGCCTGCACGTCTTCCTTTGTAAAGCGCTCCGTGCGATTGCGCCGCATCCTCTATCACGACTAAGCCATGGCGTTGGGCAAATGCGTTGATGGGGTCCATGTCTGCCGGCTGGCCATAAAGGTGAACGGGAATGATGGCCCGGGTTCGTGGCGTCAGGGCTGCCGCTAGTGCGTCGGGATTTATGTTGTAGGTTTGCGCTAGCGGTTCTACCGGAACCGGTGTCGCTCCACACTGGCTTACCGCCAGCCAAGTTGCGATGAACGTGTTTGACGGAACAAGAACCTCATCACCCGGACCGACCTCATGGGCACGTAACAGCAGATGCAAGGCGTCTAGGCCGTTGCCAACGCCCACGCAATGCCCGACCCCGCAATACTGCGCAAACTCCATTTCAAACGCTTCTACCTCCGGCCCCAAAATAAAGTGATTGGAATCCAGTACGCGACGAGCTGCAGCTTCCAGTGAATCCCGAATTTCGGAATGTAGCTGTTGCAAATCCAGAAATGGGACTTGGGTCATAGGCCCTCGACAACATTCGCTTTGAATACGGAGTAATCACGATAGTAGTCACTCTCGCTGTAGCGGTTTGACGCCAATACCATACACACAGCTCCAGAGGAAAAATTGTCAATCTCGCGCCAGATCATTGGGCAGACATATAAGCCGTAGTAGCTGCGATTCATATGCACTATCTTGGTCTCGCGCCCGTCATCGAGGTGAATGTCAAAGGAGCCCGACATGGCCACAATAAGCTGATGGAGCTCCTTGTGTGCGTGCCCTCCCCGCTCCGAGCCTCCGGGTACGTCATAGAGATAGTAAACGCGCCGGATATCGAATGGAACGTGCTGCCCTCCCTCAATGAAGGTGAGGTTACCCCGGGGATCATTGATTCGGGGGAGATCGATAATCTTGCAGTGCTCGATGGACATACAGTCTCAATTTTTTAGGGCAGATAGCGGTCGTACCGTTCGCGAGTTTGCAGGTACGCGTGGCGATCAAATTCAAAATAGTAGTTGAGATCATCTTCCCGAACAATACGAGCGCCGAAGCGGGTATGGAAGCTGACGACTTTTGTGTTGGTTTTGCGCACGTCGAAGTGGGACTTCTCATAATGTAGAGAAAAGAAGCCAAAGTCGTAGATTAGTAGAGCGGACTCAATCGCGGCGGTAGCGGGCGCTTCTTTCAGGAGAATCCAACTCCCCCAGCAAAAGCTCGCACCCTTGATGTCATAAATACGGATGCTTCCGAGAGCATTCTGCTGGTAGTCGGCAATGACGAAATAAAAATCGGTCTGGCTGGTCAGGTAGTTGGCGATGTACTTCTCTTGCGCTTCAACATTCGCGGCTGTAGGGGACAGGTGCTTGCCGAGTTCCGGGTCCGTACGAATTCGCACCAGGAAAGCAGCATCATTGAGCGTAACTTCCCGCAGGGCGATGTTTTTTCCACGCACATAAGGCTTCATTTGGCCGCTCCAATCGCATCCAGTAGATCGGACGCTTTGACGTGAAAATCGCTATGAATTCCGGAGGCATTGCCTTTTGAGATATCACCCAGAACATAACTGATGTGATTGCCCACGGCGCAGGCAATATTTTGCCAATACCAGTAACTGGTGTGGTGATACACGGGAATCATGATAATGATTTTCGCCGTTGGCTTGCAGAAAATCAGGTTTGCCATGGCGGCGCCGGTAGCTCCTACGACTACTTCGGCTTCCGAAAAAGTCGCGATTTGCTCCGTGATCGTCAGATGCTCTGGCTCAATGACGGTAAATCCACGAGCCACTAACAAGGCCTCTATTTCCGCCGAGTTCGTGAGGTGCCGAATTCCGGAGTTACGTTTGATGAAGATTCTCGGCCCCGCTGAAGCCGGTGTCGAGTCGAGTTTCTGCTGTAAACGTTGCCGTAAAGCCAGTAAGGCGGACGGACTAAAACGACCGTGGGAATGGTTCTTCGCCCTTTTGGTCCTGCGTTCGAAGGGTACATACCCAGCCGCGGAAGTAACGACGAGGTGTTCGACTTCTGCGCAAGCGCCAATTGGAAGTGTCACGATTTCGTGCGCTCCTCCAGCTACAAGTCGTAGCGACTGCATAAGGTTCTCATGCAGCCCGTCATTAACGAGAAGCGGTATTGCGGGCGATTGCTCCGAACGGCAGAATAAATTTATACGAGGTAAGACCTCGGTCATCCAATGCGCATAGTTGGATGCGCACGCATCCGTGAAGCAGGCCGCTCGATCGAATTTTTTTGTGCCAACAGTGTTCGCCAACCAGGCGATCCGTTGTCGATGCGGCCAAATATAGGTACGCCAGTTCAACTCTTCGGATGTGTAGTCCCGGGCGAAGTCATAAAGATCGTGACAAATGACCGACTCATCGGCCAGCACAAAATTGGTGCCTCCAGACACCACCGCATTCCGAACCTCGGTTGTGTAGATTTCTGGAAACTGGTACTGGGTGTGGGGTGCCACCAGGACTTTTTCCCGACTACTTGGGAACACTGCCGGGCGCGGAGTAAGGACCGTCTCCGACTTTGACAATATGGATGCCCCATTTTGTCGGGCATAGGTGGCAAGTGGACGGATTGGGCGCTTTTGTGCCTTTCCGTAAATCCAATTAAGACGATACAGCAGGTAGATCTTGCGCCAAAGCCAAGGGGCTAGCCATTTGACGAAACGATATTTCTTCAAATGGTTAAAGTAAAACCGGCCCAACCAGGTGTCACGCACCTTCGTCGACACGCTGACCGAGTCTGCCGGCGCAACGCGCTCCGGTAAAGGCGATTCACTCGGCTTTGAGTTAGGGGGCTCAATAGGGTTCAACATTCAGCGCGGGGTTAAGCCAGGCGGTGCCGTAAAAATAGGGGCGAGAATCGTTTGTCACCTCAAAAAAATGAGCTAGTTCACGAGACTCGTAATTGTTCGTCAATTGATCATTCGTGCTGGTGAGGAATGAAGAAATCGAATAGTGGCCCGGCCCGAAGTTGGCATCCAATTGAAATCTGAAGGCCAGTTCATCGTTGGCTCGCAGTCCTTCTGGACTTTTGTTGAAGCAGTTTGTATTTGTGTTGAATATGGTTTGGCCCATCCGGTCGCGAATGGCAAATGCCAAGACCAGGCGAGGAAAAGGTTCATAAATGTGAACCAAGAATTCGAGCGTAACCGGCATGCCTACGTCCAAGGTATTTAGTTCACTGCCGTCTTTCGCCAGGAACCGTATGCTTTTTACCTTGGCTTCGCCCGTGCCCGATACGACCTGGGAGCGCCCCGAGTTGAGGATATTGCGCTGCGGGGATTCTTCCCCCTTGGCCGTGAGGGCGTGATAGTAATCGAACACGTCGCTTGGCAAACCGTCCATCACTAAACGGCCTTTGTCCAGAAGAATGCACCGGCTGCACGTTGAGGTAATCAGGTGCCTGTCGTGGGAAACGAGCAAGAGACTTGTGCCGGCACTGATCAACTCCTTTACCCGTTTCATGGATCTGTGCTGAAACTCCACATCGCCTACCGACAACGCCTCATCCACCAGCAAAATATCGGGCTGTACGTGAATGGCAACGGAGAATGCGAGCCGCACGTACATGCCGCTGGAATAAGTCCGGACAGGCTGATCGATGAACTCGCCGATGTCGGCAAATGCTGCGATATCCTCAAAGCGGCTCGCGATCTCTGCCTTGGATATTCCCAGCACGGCGCCTTGAAAAAACACGTTTTCGCGGCCAGTAAACTCCGGATTGAATCCGGCGCCCAGTTCCAATAAGGCGGACACCCGGCCATTGATTTCAGTAATGCCGGAAGTGGGCTTAAGAATGCCGCTCACCAGTTGAAGCAAGGTGCTTTTGCCGGACCCATTGCGCCCTACTACTCCAATGGTTTCCCCTCTCTTGATGTCGAATGAAACCTCTTTCAAGGCGGTAAATTCGCGGTGGAAGCGAATGCGGCCTAATGTAAGAGCCTGCTTGATCCGATCGCCTGGGTGGCCGAAGATTCGGTAAGTCTTGGTCAGATTTTCAACCCGAATTGCGGAATCAGAGTGCATCGGCAAACTCCTCTCGGCTATGCTGGAAAAAAGCGTACCCTAGCAATGCGACTCCCAGACACAAGACGAAGGTAATGGTCCATGCACTCCATTCCACGGGCTGCCCCGCCATGGCTGCGCGGCTCGCTTCGATGACCGTACCCAAAGGGTTGTACCGGTATACGGTGCGTAAATTTTCCGGGACGGCGCTCACGGGATAAAACACAGGTGACAAAAACATGAGCATCTGTACGAACACGGGAATGATTTGGGTCATATCTTTGATGAACACCCCCCAAGCTGCCACGAACCATGAAAGTCCCGTGGCAAGCAGCAGAACGGGAAGCAGTAGCAGGGGGAAGAGCAGTACTTGTCCATGGAGGCCGCCGGTCCAGGCCAAGGCGGCTACCAATATCATCAAGTTGAAGCTGCCATGCACCAATGCCGCGCCGAGCGGAACCAGCGGCAGTATGTGCACGGGGAAGATGATTTTTTTCACAAAGCTGGGATAACCGCGCACGGAGGCCGGAGCACGGGAAACTGTCTCGGAAAAAACATTAAACGTGATCAACCCGCTGTAAAGCAGCAGCCAGAAGGGCAGCCCGCCGCTTTGCTGGGGCCAGCGCGTCTGGAAAACCTGGCCGAAGATGAAGGCGAAGATCGCCAGCATCAGCAGCGGGCTGAGGAAGATCCACAGCACCCCGAACATGGCGCCCCTGTAGCGCAGCAGCACGTCTCTTTTAATGAGCTGGCCGAGCAGGTAGCGATGGCGCCAGATATCGGCAAAGATCCGCAGCGGGCTCACGATGGTCGTGCTCATGGTGCGGGGGGGGCGCAGATTCGCGCGAGAAAGCCGGCCGGGGCCGTGCCCGATGGTGGGTGCTGAATCAGGGTTTCCATGGTTTTCATTGGAAGTTGCTTACAGGCGCCACACTGCGAATCCGGCCGCGCCAAGCCTGTCGCCATCGAAGCGCGCCTTGACGTCGATAAAACATCCGCCGGATTTCAATTTTTCGGCGTACGAGGAGTGCGGCTTGGAGAGCAATGGCTCATGGGCCACCGCAACCACCACCGCATCGGCCTGCGGCAAGGCCTCCCAGGCCAGCAGCTCAATCCCGTACTCCGACAAGGCCTCGGCCGCGTCGGCGATCGGGTCATGGACAAATACCTCCACGCCGTAGGCACGCAGTTCGGTGATCAGGTCCCACACTTTGGAATTGCGTAAATCAGGCACATCCTCCTTGAAGGTAATTCCCAGCACGTTGACCTTGGCGCCCTTGATATGCCTGTCCGCCTGGATCAGCTGCTTGACGGTCTGCTCGGCGATGAACTTACCCATGTTGTCGTTGATGCGACGCCCCGCGAGTATCACTTCGGGGTGGTAGCCCAGCATCTCGGCCTTGTAAGTCAGGTAGTAGGGATCTACGCCGATGCAGTGCCCGCCGACCAGGCCCGGCCGAAAGGGCAGGAAATTCCATTTTGTGCCGGCGGCCTCCAGCACCTCCAGCGTGTCCAGGCCCAGCATGTTGAAGATCACCGCCAGTTCATTCATCAGGGCGATGTTCAGGTCGCGCTGCGTGTTCTCGATGACTTTTGCGGCCTCCGCCACCTTGAGCGACGACACTTTGTGCACGCCGGCGCCAACCACTTTTTCATAGAGGGCGGCAACACGCTCCAGGGTTTCGGGATCGTCTCCGGCCACGACCTTGATCGTGTTCGCAAGCGTATGCTGCCTGTCGCCGGGGTTGATGCGTTCCGGGGAATAACCGACGTGGAAGTCCCGCCGCCATTTCAGGCCCGATACCCGTTCGAGCACCGGAATGCAGACTTCCTCCGTGGCGCCGGGATATACCGTGGATTCGTAGATGACGGTTGCGCCTGGTTTGAGCTGGGCGCCGACGGCTTCGCTGGCACGGACAAGCGGCGTGAAATCGGGTTTGCGGGCGGCGTCGATCGGGGTTGGAACCGCGATGATGAAGATGCCGGCGTCCGCCAACCGGGCGGGGTCTGTGGTGAAGGCCAGCTTGTCGGCGGTGCGCATGTCCTGCGCGGAGACTGTGCCGCTGGGATCAAGGTGCTTGTGGTAGCTCTCGATTTTTTGCGCAGAAAGATCGTAACCAATGGTCGGCATCAGCCGGCCGAATGCGACGGCCAGCGGAAGGCCGACGTATCCGAGGCCGATGACTGCGACTGCTTCCATGATTCTTGTTCCCTCTCCATGCATTGAGGCCCTGTTCGCCCGCGGTTTCAAGGCAGAACGGGACGATGCTAACGCATGCCGGGCTGGGAGGCGATGGTGCATTGCGCCTGGGGCTTGGCCGCGGCCCGCGGCCGCGCTTGCGCCAAAATGGGCTTTGGGGGCCGATGCGCGCCGAATTCGCGCCGCCGGGATCAGGTAACCTCGCAGGCTTCGGACATCGCAGTGTTGCCAACTTGACACGGTCCGTGACGCCGAGCTCCTTTATCCCGCGCTTATGCAATCCATTGCTGCTTCTTTTTTAATAGCCCTGCCGTGGCTCAATCCGTTTGCGCTTGGGCCCTCCCCCGGCGTTGTGCCCTGGCTGGTGACGTTCGCTGCAACGCTGGCCCTGGTCGTTTGCGCATCGCTGCGAAGCACCTCGGGCGAACTGCCGCCTGCGGCCTCTTTTGCCGGGCGCTGGGCCGGGCCGGCGGCCCGGGCCTGGCTGCTTGCCGGCCTGGTCAGCAGCCTGATAGGCCTGATCCAGTACTTCGGGGCCGCGGCGGTCCTGGGGGGCTGGGTGAGCCAGACGATGCCGGGGGAGGCGTTTGCGAACCTTCGCCAGCGCAACCAGTTCGCCAGCCTCACCAATATCGCCCTGGCGGCCTTGATCTGGCTCGCCAGGCAGCGTGGCGCTGCCGCGCCGCGGCAGTGGATCCCACTCGCCGGGGCAGCCCTGCTGGCAATCGGCAACGCCGCGTCCTCTTCCCGCACGGGCTTGCTGGAAATGCTTGCGCTCTGTGCCTTGCTGGGGGCCTGGGGTGCGTGGCGCCAGCCCCTCGTTTTACGCCTGCTGCTGACGGCCCTGCTGGCCTATGCGGTGGCGACGCTGGTGCTGCCCTGGCTGCTGGGATTCGACCCGGCGGCGCACGGCATGCTCGCCCGGCTGCGTGGCGGCGAGCTGGCATGCGCGAGCCGCAAGGTGCTGTGGTCCAACGTACTGGACCTGATCGCGCAGAAGCCCTGGCTGGGTTGGGGCTGGGGGGAGCTGGACTATGCGCACTACGCCACTTTGTATACCGGGCCCCGGTTCTGCGACATCCTGGACAACGCCCACAGCCTGCCTTTGCACCTGGCGGTTGAGCTGGGCATCCCGGTGGCGCTGCTGGTGTGTGGCCTTGGTGCGTGGTGGGCGGTACGGCAGCGGCCCTGGTGCGAGGCGGATACCGCGCGCCAGCTGGCCTGGAGCGTGCTGGCCGTGATCATGCTGCACAGCATGCTCGAATACCCCTTGTGGTACGGGCCGTTTCAGGTCGCGTTCGGGTTTTGTGTGCTGCTGCTGTGTGGTGGTGCCACTGGGCCATCGAGGTTTGCTGCGTCGCGGGTGTCGGCGTTCAAGGGGGTATTGGCCGGCATTTTGATGCTGTGCTGCGCTTATGCGGCCTGGGACTATCACCGCATCAGCCAGATCTACAGGCTGCCCCAGGACCGTGATGCGGCCTACCGTGAAGGCACTTTGTCCAAAATCCGCGACTCATGGCTGTTCCACAGGCAGGTCAGCTTTGCCGAGCTGAGCCTGACGCCCTTGACGCGGGACAACGCGCAGTGGACATTCAACACGGCGACGGCCTTGCTGCACTACTCGCCTGAGCCGATCGTCATTGAAAAAGTGATTGAAAGCGCCGTCATGCTGGGCCTTGACGATGAGGCGCTGGCACACCTGGCGCGTTACCGGGCGGCTTTTCCGCAGGAGCATGCACGCTGGGCCGCAATGAAGGCCGGCTTGCCTGAAGGCAAGGCGCGTTTGCCTTAGCCTGGTTCAGGAATTGGTGAAACTGCCGGATTTCCCGCCGTGCTTTTCGAGCAGCTTCACGTCGGTGATGGTCATGGCGCGGTCGGCCGCCTTGCACATGTCGTAAATCGTGAGCAGCGCCACTTGCACCGCGGTGAGGGCCTCCATTTCCACCCCCGTGGGGCCGACGGTTTCCACGGTGGCGCGGCAGGCGACGCTGGAATCGCTCTCCTGCGGCAGGAAGTCGATGGCCACGCGGGTCAGGGCCAGCGGATGGCACAGGGGAATCAGTTCGCTGGTTTTTTTGGCGGCCATAATGCCGGCCACGCGTGCGATGCCCAGGACGTCTCCCTTTTTGGCGCTGCCCTGAAGAATGATGGACAAGGTCGCCGGATTCATTACGATACGGCCCTGCGCAACGGCGACACGGTGTGTGGCCGCCTTGCCCGCCACGTCAACCATATGGGCCTGGCCTTGGCCGTCAAAGTGGGTGAGTGAGGGAGGGGAGGCCATGCTTTTACGAAACCTTTACAACGGGCCCTCATCATAAGACCATGTTTGCGAGTCAAAGTCCCCTCAGGAGCCGTTTGCTGGCGGCGGGTGTTCACTTTGGTATCAGTGTGACCATTGCCGCCCTCGCGGCGGCGCTGGTTTTCTGGATCTGGTATCCCTACCCTTACCGGGAAATTTCAGGCGGCCGCGAGCTGTTCATGATCGTCGTGGCCGTTGACGTGGTCATGGGGCCTTTATTGACCCTGGCGGTGTTCAATGTCAAAAAAGCCGCCAGGCTGCTGCGGCTTGACCTGACGGTGATAGGCCTGTTCCAGCTGGCCGCGCTGGCCTACGGTTTATGGACGGTGGTGGTGGTGCGTCCGGTACACCTGGTGTTCGAAATAGACCGTTTCAGGGTGGTTCACGCGATCGAGGTGCCCAAAGAGGAGCTGGGACTGGCGCCGGCCGGATTGGCCACGCTGCCACTGGCCGGGCCGACGCTGCTTTCGGTGCGTGACTTCAAGGACGACAAGGAGCGCTCCGATATGACTTTTGAGGCCCTGGCGGGTAAGCCCCTGGGCGCGCGCCCAGGGTTCTGGCAGCGCTACGATCAGGGCAAGTCCCAGGTTTTGGCGCGTGCCAAACCGCTGGACGACCTCAAGAAGCGCTTTCCGGCCCAGGTGGGCGAAATTGATGCAGCGTTGAAATCAGCTCCCGGAGGGAGTGACAAGGCCAGGCCCATAGGCTATATCCCCATGGTGGGGCGCAAAACATTCTGGACGGTCCTGGTGGACACCAACACTGCAGAGGTCATTGCATTTGTACCCATTGATTCGTTCTAAGCACAGCCGGCTGCCAAGGCCCGGCCCCGTCTTGGGCCGGCTGGCGCTGGCCGTGCTCGCGTGGGTAGCCTCCGCCAACTTCTCGCTCGCCCAGGCGCCCGCCAGCGTGCCTGGCACCACGGCGGGCTCCTTGCCTTCGCTGGGTGAAACGTCCGAACTGGCGGCCGCCGCGGAGCGCCGGATCGGCGACCGCATCGCCGCGAGCATCTACCGGGACCCGGATTACATCGACGACCCGGTGCTGACCGACTACCTGCAAAGTGTCTGGCTGCCGCTGGTGGCCGCCGCGCGCACGCGCGGGGAACTGCATGCGGAGCTTGAGGAGCGCTTTGCCTGGCAGGTGTTCCTGATCCGGGACCGCAGCATCAATGCGTTTGCCCTGCCCGGCGGGTACTTCGGCGTGCACCTGGGCCTGATCGCTGCGGTCGGCAACGCGGACGAAATGGCCGCCGTGCTCGGCCACGAACTCAGCCACGTCACGCAGCGGCACATTTCGCGCATGCTGACGCAGCAGTCGCGCCAGACGCCATGGATGATTGCCGCCATGGTCCTGGGTGCCCTGGCGGCCGGGAAAAACGGCGACGCCGCCAGCGCCGCCATCGTCGGCGGCCAGGCGGTCGCGGTGCAAAACCAGCTCAATTTCTCAAGGGACATGGAAAGGGAAGCAGACCGGATTGGCTTCGGCGTCATGACCGATGCCGGTTTTGAAAGCCGCGGCGTGACCACCATGTTCGAAAAGCTGCAGCAGGCCTCGCGCCTGAACGACAACGGCTCCTTTCCCTACCTGCGCTCCCACCCGCTGACCACCGAACGGATTGCCGCGGCGCAGGCGCGCGTGCAACTGGCCTCCGCCGAGGCCGAAAAACCTTCGCGCGAAAAGCTGGCCGAGGCCGGCAAGGCCCGTGTGCTGCACGCGATGATGGCCTCGCGCGCACGCATCCTGGCGGCGCCCGGGGTTGACGCGCTGCGGTCCATGGTGACTGAGGCCCAGCGCCGCACCGCGCCCCTGGTCCTGCAGTCACCGGCCTCGGCGGACAACGTGCGCGATGCCGGCGTCGTGTATGCGGGCGCCTATGCGGCGGCGCAGCTGCGCGATTTCGCGGGCGCCCGAAGCCTGCTGGCAAAACTCAGGCCGCTGGTCGCGGAGGTGCCGCAAGCGGCCGGCGCGGCGGATCTGCTGGCCGTCGACATCGACCTGCTGGCCGGCGTGGTCCCGGCTACGGCCGCGAGCTTCGATATCTCCAAGGCGGCCTCGCGCGCGGAGGTCTTGACCCAGGCGCGTTCGCTGCTGGCCGCGCAACGGGCCCAGGATGTCTCAAGCCGGCTGCAGACCTGGGTGGCCGCGCATCCCAAGGATGCGACGGCCTGGCAGCTGCTCGCGGTCGCCTACGGCAACCAGAACCAGAATGTGCGGGCGATCCGGGCCGACGCGGAAAGCCGGGCGGCACAGCTGGACTATCCGGCGGCGCTGGACAGGTTCAAGGCGGCGCAGGCCTTGATGCGCAGCAGCCCCGGCAGCGCCGATTATGTGGAAGGCTCCATCCTCGACACGCGAACGCGCCAGACGGAATCACTTGTCAAGGAACAGGCGCTCCAGGACAAAGTCGATCACTAGCTGCAGCGCCGAATAAATCAGCGAGCCTATTAGTGCCGCGACGAAGCCCGTGACGTTCAGACTGCTGGTCAGGCTGGCCGCGGCCCAGAACATGAGCGCGTTGACGATGAAGAGGAACAGCCCCAGCGTCACCAGCGTCACGGGCAGCGTCAACAGCACGAGGATGGGCCGCACCACCATATTGAGCGCGCCCAGCACGGCGGCCGCGATCAGCGCGCCGGTAAAGCTGCTGACCACCACGCCCGAATACAGGTAGGCAACCGCCAGCAGGGCGGCCGCGCTGAAAATCCATTTGAGGATGAGTTTCATGGCCAAAGAATACCATCGGGCCGCCCAAAGAAAAATGCGCCCCTGGGGGCGCATTGGCAAAGGGTTGCGGGGCCGGTCAGTCGGTCGCGACCAGCAGGCCGGCGCCCGCCAGCGCGGTGGCATACCCCAGCACCCCGTGGCTTTCCTGGGCCTGTGAGGCGGTTACCGGCTGCATGTCCTGGCCGAACTTCGGCCGGCGGGCATCCAGCACGCGCGCGGCGCCGTGCTGCTTGATCAGGGACTCGGTCTGGGTGATCAGGGTGGTTTGCGCCAGCTGGGTCAGCACCGTGTCGCCCTCCTGCTCCAGCAGGGGCATCAGCTGGGCGAAGACTTTTTCCGCCCATTTGCCGCGCCAGCTTTCGCGCGCGCTGTGCGTCACCCATTTGCTGACGCGGTGCGTCACGCGGGGTGCGCAGCCGACCACGATCCAGCGGGTGGGGTTGCGGGAGCTGCCCGTCGGCAGCATGGGTTGCAGCATCTGCAGGGCATATGCGGCGTCGTCAACGTACACGATGATGTTGTCCATGAAGTTCTCCTTGAGTTGTCGTCGTTTTAGAAAGCTTGCTGGTTGCGGGTTTCAATGCGGGATCAGGTCCGCGTCGCGGGTAGAGCGGTTGCGCCGGGTGGCCCACCAGCCCGCGCCGAGCACGCCGGCCACGGCCACCGCATAGGTGATCCACTGGGCGGCCGTGTGCAGGGTGGCGGCGGAGGGCAAGGCGCCTGGCCCGCCGTAAACCGGGTCGAGCAGCTGCTCGCTCACGATCATCTTGGCGGCGGTGAAGGCCAGTACGGCGGCACCCAGGTTGATGATGATGGGGAAGCGCTCCACCAGCTTGAGCACCATGGTGCTGCCGAACACCACGATGGGGATGCTCACCAGCAGGCCGATGACGACCAGGTCGAAAGAGCCGTGCGCGGCGCCGGCCACGCCCAGCACGTTGTCGATGCCCATCAGGGCGTCGGCCACCACAATGGTTTTCATCGCGCCCCAGAAGGTGCTGGCGACGGGGCCGTCGTGCTCCTTGTCGCCCTGGTCGGCCAGCAGCTTGTAGGCGATCCACAGCAGCCCCAGGCCGCCTACCAGCATCAGGCCGGGGATCTTCAGCAGCCACACCACGCCGACGGTCATGGCGGAGCGGACCACGATGGCGCCCACGGTACCCCAGACGATGGCTTTTTTCTGCAGGTGGGGCGGCAGGTTGCGCGCGGCCAGGGCGATCACGATGGCGTTGTCGCCGGCGAGCACCAGGTCAATGAGGATGATCGCCAGCAGGGCGGACCACCAGGGGGCGGTAAATAGTTCCAAAGCTCACACTCCATGTCAAGTTTCGACTTGGAAATCCGAACGGACGGATTTCCGGGCTCGTGAAACCGGAACAGGTTTGTGGATGGTTCGGGTCAGGGACTGGTGCCGCGAACGCCTCGATCAAACCTGTTCAGGTTTCAATCGAAGGTCTGGCTCGACATGCAGTGTCGCTGCATGCCCAGCAAGCCGGAAGTGTGAACTTCGTAATGACGACTTGCTGTTAGCGATTTTGCTGTGGTGTCTGTTATCGAATATTGCAGCAAAACGAGGGAGTTACTCCCCTTCGTCTGGATATTTGACAATAAAAATGGATTTTTTGCAAATCCCCCTGTTCATTCGGGCCTGGCACGCCCTGCTCCTCCATCCGGGGGGGTGACAGCAGCCCGCGCCGGGCTTAAGGTTGCTCCCGTTCCCCCACCTAGGGCAAAGGAGCGCGTCCATGAACAGGCAATTGATCATCTGCTGCGACGGCACCAACAACAACCTGACTGGCGGTGCCAGGGACACCAACGTCACCAAGCTGTGCGGCCTGCTGGCGCCGGACGCCAACGACCAGTTGCTGTACTACGACCCGGGCGTGGGCAACCCCGGCGAGTTGCCCGGCGCGTCCCTGACCGACAGCATCAGCCGTATTTTCGAGCGGCTGCACGGCCTGGCCTTCGGCAAGGGCGTGTACGAAAACATCGCCGAGGCTTATATCTTCCTGATGCGGCATTACCGGCCCGGCGACCAGATTTTCCTGTTCGGCTTTTCGCGCGGCGCCTTCACGGCGCGCAGCATAGGCGGGCTGGTCACGCAGTTCGGCCTGCTGCGTCCCGAGATGGACGGCCTGGTGCCCACCCTGCTGCACGTCTATTTTTCGGACCGCGAGCGCGGCGGGCGCAAATACACCGCGATCCGCGACCAGATCAGCCGGCTCTTTGCCTCCGAGCAGACCCGTGCGGCACCGGTCTGGTTCGTCGGTGTCTGGGAAACCGTGTCTTCTGTGGGCGCGCCCTTGCTGAGCCGCACCATCACCGCCTCGCCGACCATTGTCGGCAAGCGCTTTCACCATGTGCGCCAGGCGCTGGCCCTCGACGAATACCGCCGCTCCTTCGAGCCGCGTCCCTACTACGTAGATCCCGCGCACGACTATGCGGCCGGCGGGCAGAGCATCGCCCAGCTATGGTTTTCGGGCGCGCATTGCGACGTGGGCGGGGGTTACGCCCAGGCCGAAGCGCGCCTGTCGCGTGACCCGCTGTTCTGGATGCTGCAGGAAGCGGCGGCCTGCCAGCTGCGCCTGCGCGACGGCCTGCTGGATGCCGCGGGCCAGCTCGATGCACAGGCCGTGTTGGCAGCCCTGGCACCGTCCACCCCCGGCGGACCGCCTCCCCGGCCTCGCATCCACAGCGAGACATATTCCACAGCCCTGTGGGCGCTGGCCGGCCTGCAGCAGCGCAACCCGCATGTGGTGCTCGATGCCGGGAAGCCGCAGCCGGTGGTGCCGGTGGAACACCCTTCGGTGGCGGCGCTGGGCCTGTCCTTTCCCGCTGATACCGTCTGGGCGCGCCGCCGGCCAGTGGCCGGGCTGCTGGTGGCGCTGGCCCTGGCCGTGGCTTTCTGGCTGCTCGCCGGTGGCCTGTTGAACGGCAGCATCGTGCCGGCCCGTATGACGCCGTGGGAGTGCCTGCTGGCCTTGGGCCGGGATGCCGGCCAGGCGGCGGCTGCCAACCTGGCGCTGGCGCGCTGGCAGATCGGCTGGGTGGCGTCCTGGGCCTACCCATTGGCCACGCTGCCGCAAGCGGCCGCCCGCGTGGCCGGCGCCGTGTGGGCCGATTTCGGCCTGGTGGCCGCCTATGCCTTTATTTTGGCCCGCGCCGCGACCTGGGCGTTTGCCCGCATCGTGCGTGTGCAGCGCGCCGCCCACAGGCCGCCGGCCCTGCTCAACGCGCTGGGGCTGGCCGCCACGGCGGCCGTGTTGGGCGACGTCGGGGAGAACTTGCTGACGCTGGCGCTGGTATTGGCCTTCCCCTGGCCCCTGATGGCCGGGGTGGAGCCGCTGCTGGGGGTGGCCATGACCGTGGCCGCGCTGGCCAAGTGGGCGGGGCTGCTGGGCTGTGGGGCCCTGTTCCTCTGGGGACTGGCCGCCAGATCGCCCTAGATCGTCCTGATGGCGGTTAAACCCGCGCTGGGAAAGCGATTTTGCCGTCTGGCCGATAATGAACGGCCCGGCTCTGCGGCTTCGCGCATCCTTCTTCCTTGGCGCGGCCAGCCCCCTAATTTGGTACTTTATTTCCCATGCCCGGCATCCACATCACCGATATTGAAGCCGCCATCAATTACTGGCGCGACAAAAAGCCCTCGCCCGACGGCGTGACGCTGGCGCCCGAGTTGCGCGCCCTGGCCGAGGTTTATGCGCTCATGGTTTTTTACCATGAGGACGAGGCCGACGAAAAAACCTTCCCGCCCAAGGCGCTCGCGGCCTGGCGCGCCTGGTACGACACCACGGCCGACACGCCCTGCATCGCGATCTGCTCGACCAGCCAGGGCGATGCCCTGTGCAAGGGTTGCGGCCGCACTTTTGACGAAGTGCAGCACTGGCCCGAAATGACGCCCGGCGAAAAGCGGGCGACCTGGCGGCGCATCACGCAGGAGGCGAGTGCCTGGCGTTTCGGCCGCTACGCCGACCGCGCCCTGGAGGGCAAGACACCGGCCCCTGCCGACGAGAAGGCCTGAGGCCGTCAGCGATGAATCTGGCAGCGGTGGGCGGCCGGGCGGGCTAAACTGGCTGCATGCTCAGACTGGCTCGCGCTCCCAATATCGCCATCGCCGCGCTGTGGGTGGATGCCTTGCAACAGGCCGGTTTTGCGGCCAGCGTGCAGCGCTATTTCCTGGGCAGCGTGGCCGGCGAGCTACCACCCGACCAGTGCCTGCCCGAAGTCTGGCTCACGCACGACCACGAGGAGGCGCGCGCGAAGGAGTTGCTGCACAGCCTGCAGAACATCCCGCAGCGGCGCTGGCTGTGCAGCTGCGGGGAGGTGGTGGAGGGCGGGTTCGAACAGTGCTGGCAATGCGGCGCCGACATGCCGGCGCCGCCTGCCGCGTCCGCCTAGACGCGTTTGGCCAACTCGGCCGCCAGGCCGACGTAGCTGCCCGGCGTCATGGCCAGCAAGCGGGTTTTCTCGGCTTCGGGAATTTCCAGCGAGCGGATCAGCGCATGCAGGTCTTCGGCCTTCACGGTCTTGCCGCGCGTGACTTCCTTGAGCTTTTCATAGGCGCCCTGCACGCCGTAGCGGCGCATCACGGTCTGTATCGGCTCGGCCAGCACTTCCCAGGAATTGTTGAGGTCGTCGCTGAGCGCTTCGCGGTTCAGCTCGAGCTTGTTCAGGCCCACGCTCAGGGAGTTGTAGGCCAGCACGGCATAGCCCAGCGCCACGCCCATGTTGCGCAGCACGGTGGAGTCGGTCAGGTCGCGCTGCCAGCGGGAGATCGGCAGCTTCTCGCTCAGGTGGCGCAGCAGCGCGTTGGCCAGCCCCAGGTTGCCCTCGGCGTTTTCAAAGTCGATCGGGTTGACTTTGTGCGGCATGGTGGAGGAGCCGATTTCGCCGTCCTTCAAGCGCTGCTTGAAATAGCCCACACTCACATAGCCCCAGATGTCGCGGGCCAGGTCGATCAGGATGGTGTTGGCGCGCGCCACGGCGTCGAACAGCTCGGCCATGTAGTCGTGCGGCTCGATCTGGATGCTGTAGGGCTGGAAGGTCAGGCCCAGGCCCAGCGGCTCGGGCGTTTCGATCACGCTGCGGCTGAAGGCCTCCCAGTCGAAATCGGGCCAGGCCGAGAGGTGGGCGTTGTAGTTGCCCACGGCGCCGTTCATTTTGCCCATCAGCTTGACGGCGGCGATCTTCTCGCGCGCATTGGCCAGGCGCACCACGACGTTGGCGATTTCCTTGCCGACCGTGGTCGGGCTGGCGGTCTGGCCGTGCGTGCGGCTGAGCATGGGCTCGGCGGCGAACAGATGGGCCATCTCGCGCAGCTGGGCGATCACCTTGTCGAGCGCCGGCAGCACCACCAGGTCGCGGCCGCTTTTGAGCTGCAGCGCGTGGCTGGTGTTGTTGATGTCTTCGCTGGTGCAGGCAAAGTGCACAAATTCGCTGGCGCCCTTGAGTTCGGGCCTGGCCTCGAACTTGGACTTGATCCAGTACTCGACGGCTTTCACGTCGTGGTTGGTGGTTTTTTCGATGTCCTTGATGGCCGCGGCGTCGGTTTCCGAGAAGTTCTTGACCAGGCCCAGCAGATAGGTGCGGGCGCCCGGGCTCAGCGGCTTGAATTCGGCGAATTTGGCGTCGGACAGCGCGATGAACCAGGCCACCTCCACCTGGACGCGGCGGTGCATATAGCCCTGCTCGGACATCAGGGGGCGTAACTGGGCAAGTTTGCCGGCGTAGCGGCCGTCCAGCGGGGACAGCGCGTTGATGGTGGAAAACGGGGTGGAAGAGCTCATCCTCCAATTGTAGGGGCGGCCCCGGGGCGCGGCCTGCGGGACTGTCCAGATTTGCGACGTTTGGAGGAGCCTGTCAGCCGGGGCCCGGGCTTACTCGATAGAATGCACTTCCCTCGGACCACGATCTCACATCACCATGAAACTCATCGGATCCGCCACCAGCCCCTATGTGCGCAAAGTGCGCATCGTAATGGCCGAGAAAAAGCTCGACTTCCAGTTCATCCTGGAAGATGTCTGGGCGGCGAACACCACCATCAGCGCGTCCAACCCCCTGGGCAAGGTGCCCTGCCTGGTCATGGAAGGCGGCGAAGCCGTGTTCGACTCCCGCGTGATCGTCGAATACCTGGACACCCTGTCGCCCGTCGGCAAGCTGATCCCGACCCAGGGCCGTGAGCGTGCCGAAGTCAAAACCTGGGAAGCCCTGGCCGACGGCCTTGTCGACGCCGCCATCCTGGCGCGCCTGGAAGCCACCTGGAGCGGCCGCAGCGCCAAGCAGCGCAGCGATGCCTGGATTGACCGCCAGATGGGCAAGATAGACGCCACCCTCAAGGCCATGAGCACCGGCCTGGGCGACAAGGCCTTTTGCAGCGGCATCCACTTCAGCCTGTCGGACGTGGCGGTCGGCTGCGCGCTGGGCTATCTTGACCTGCGCTTCACGCAGGTCAACTGGCGCGAACTCTATCCCAACCTTGCCAAGCTGCAGGACAAGCTGATGCAGCGCCCCAGCTTCGCGGAAACGATTCCACCGGGCTGATCAAACCAGGAGTAGCTTCCGCCCGGTTGTTCGCCGCGGCGGGGGTGAGCACCCGGAGCCAAGGACCGCCGCGCAAGGGCGCGCCGCCCATGGGCGGGGCCTTGCTGGCTGGAATATAAAAATGCTGCGAAGCGCCCCGGCGCGAACGAGGGAGGGAGGGAGGAGGAGGAGCGCCCCGGGATTGCAGCTGAACCTGGACGGCTCAGAAGGCTTCGCAACAATGAAACTGTTTGTGCCAGCGCTGCTTGCTTGTGACGGCAATATGCGCTTGCGTAAGTATGAGCGCACAAGCCGCTCGGAGTTCCCCCCGTCCGCGCTGCATCAGGTAAATTTTTGTTAACGATGCAGCGGCCGGTATGGCGCGCTGAAACGGCCGCGGGCGGTATCGCGCTTTACGGCGCCACCACAAGCTGTTTTTCGATCTCCTGGATGAAGGCGCGGCCGGCCGGATCGGCCGTGGAGTTGAAGCTGGTGACGCTGCTGCCGTCCCGCGCGATCACGTATTTGTAGAAATTCCAGCGCGGCATGGTGCCTGTTTTGGCCGCCAGCTGCTTGAAAAGCGGGTTGGCGTCCTTGCCGGTCACGCTGGTCTTGGTGAACATGGGAAATTTCACACCGAAGGTGTTTTCGCAGAAGTCCGCGATTTCCTTGTTGCTGCCGGTTTCCTGCGAAAAGTCGTTGGAGGGAAAGCCCAGCACCACCAGCCCCCGGTCCTTGTATTTGGCGTAGAGCGCCTCCAGCCCCTGGTATTGGGGCGTGAAGCCGCAGAAGCTGGCAGTGTTGACCACGACCAGCACTTTTCCGCTGTACTGGCACAGCGACTGCGGCTTTTCATCCTGCAGGCGCAAAAAGTTTTGTTGCAAAAGAGCGGGGCAGGCCGTGGGCGCCGGGCCGGCCGGGGCCGCAGCCGCCGGGCTGGCGGCGATCAGGGCGGCGCAGCAAAGCATGCCCAGCAGGAGGATCCGGGGCTTGAAGGCGGGCATGGTTAAACTCACGGGCAATCGGGTGGTGGGTGCACTGCGGTTCATTCTGGCGCTGTTCGGTTTGCGGCACAAATCATCTGGGCGGGAGACCCCACAGCAAGCGCTGCGGCACTTGCGGGATCCAGGCCGTGTTTTGGGTGAAAAAAGCACCTGAATTCCAGCCTCACGTAGGCAAACATGCCGGAATGAGCCCGAATTTGCCTGATTTGCCGGTAAATTGCCGACAAATCGCAAGTTGTCACATTAGCCGCCTAAAATCACCCCTAATACCCAGGATGCGCCCGGCAGCGCCCAAGGCAGATTTATCCGCGAATTCGATCGCGAAGGAGTTCTCAATGCTTTACCCCGAACTGTTCAAACAACTTGAATCCGTCCGTTGGGACATGGACAAGGACATTCCATGGGCCAGTTTTGATCCGGCCAAGCTGACCGATGAGCAGGCCCAGACCATCAAGATGAATGCCATCACCGAATGGTCCGCATTGCCCGCCACGGAAATGTTCCTGCGCGACAACAAGGACGACAGCGATTTTTCGGCCTTCATGTCGATCTGGTTCTTCGAAGAACAAAAACACTCGCTGGTGCTGATGGAATACCTCAAGCGCTTCCGGCCCGACCTGGCGCCCACCGAAAAAGAGCTGCACGAGGTTCGCTTCGAGTTCGAACCCGCGCCCGCGCTGGAAACCCTGATGCTGCATTTTTGCGGCGAGATCCGCCTGAACCACTGGTATCGCCGTGCCAGCGAATGGCACACCGAGCCGGTCATCAAGCAGATCTACACCCAGCTGAGCCAGGACGAAGCGCGCCACGGCGGCGCCTACCTGCGCTACATGAAGCGCGCCATCAACAACTTCGGCAATGAGGCGAAATCCGCCTTCACCAAGGTCGGCGTGTTGATGGCCAGCGCCCGCCGCACGGCGCAGGCCCTGCACCCGACCAACCTGCACGTGAACAAGAGCCTGTTTCCGCGCGACACCATCCAGAGCCGCCTGCCCAACCCGGAATGGCTGGAGCACTGGCTGGACACGCAGATCAAGTTCGACGCGGTGTGGGAAGGCAAGGTGGTCGAGCGCATCCTGCACAACCTGAGCCTGCTGATGAACCAGAGCTTCAAGACCGTGCAGGAACTGAACCGCTACCGCAAGGAAATCGGCAAGGAGCTTGCCGATTCCATCGCCGCCAAGCCGTCTCCCGCCGGCGCCTGATGCAGGACCTGCGCTGGCCGAGCAGCGCCGGCGGCCGAAGCCGGGTGGTCGCCCGCGGTGCGCAGGTGTTCGCGGTGGCGAACGCCAGCGACCCCCAACTGGATTTTGACGGCCAGCTTTCGCAGACGCTGGAAATGCTGGACGCCCACCTGGCGCATGCAGGCGCTTCGCGCGCATCACTGCTGAGCGTGCAGATCTTCCTGGCCGACATGCGGCACAAAAAACAGCTGGACACCGCCTGGCGCGCCTGGATAGGCGAGGACAGCGCCGCCTGGCCCCAGCGCGCCGTGGTGGGCGCCGAGCTGGACGGCGGCCTGCTGGTCGAGATGGTGGCCCAGGCCTTCCGTTAAAGTCGCGGGATGCCCAGCCATCCCCAGCCCCCCGAATTCCTGAAAAAAATCGTCTCCCGCGAGGAGGCGCCGCGGCGCCTGGCCGCGCTGTCCCGGCCCGTGGTCTTCACCAACGGGGTGTTTGACGTGCTGCACCGCGGGCATGCCAGCTACCTGGCCCAGGCGCGCGCGCTGGGCGGCAGCCTGGTGGTGGCCCTGAACACCGACGCCTCGGCCCGGCGGCTCGGCAAGGGACCGGACCGGCCGCTCAACAACGAGCAGGACCGCGCCGTCATGATGGCCGCGCTGGAGTCGGTGAGCCTGGTCACCTGGTTCGACGAGGACACGCCGCTGGAGCTGATTTCCGAGCTGCGGCCCGACCTGCTGGTCAAGGGCGGCGACTACGACATGGACAAGCTTGCCGAAACGGCGGTGGTCAGGGCCTATGGCGGCGATGCCCGGGCGATCCCGTTTGTGGACGGTTATTCGACCACCGCGCTGGTGAAAAAAATCAGGGCCGCGGGCGGCGCTTAAGGGTCGCGCGGCGGCCTCAGGCGGCCTTGGCGATCAGCACGGCATTGGAGCCGCCGAAAGCAAAGGAGTTGGACATCACCGCACGCAGGCCCTTGGCGCTGCGTGGCGTCAGCGGGACGTAGTCCAGGTCGCAGCGCGGGTCGGGATGGTGCAAAAAGGCCGTGGGCGGCAGTTGCCCGGCGCGCAGGGCCATCACGCTCGCGATGAATTCCATGGCGCCGGCCGCGCCCATGGCGTGGCCGTGCACGCCTTTGCTGGAGCTGATGGGCAGGCGTTCGGCCAGTTCCTGGAAGGCCAGCTTGATGGCGCTGGTTTCCACCACGTCGCCCACGTCGGTCGCGGTGCCGTGGGCATTGAGGTAGCCGATATCGGAGGCCCGCATTCCCGCATCCGCCAGCGCCAGCGTCATGGCGCGTGCCTGGCCCTGGGCATCGGGTTGCGTCAGGTGGTGGGCGTCGGTGGTGGAGGCGTAGCCGCTGAGCTCGGCCAGGATGGTGGCGCCGCGGCGTTTGGCGCTTTCCCATTCTTCCAGTACCAGCATGGCGGCGCCTTCGGCCAGCACCAAGCCGCTGCGGTCGGAAGAGAACGGGCGGCAGGATGTTTCGGGGCCGTCGGCGTGGGGCTTGGCCAGGGTGTGCATGGCCTGCCAGGCCTTGATGGTGCCGCGGTTGAGCAAGGCTTCCGAACCGCCGGCCAGCATGGCGTCGGCATAGCCGTGGCGGATTTGCCGGAAGGCCTCGCCGATGGAGGCGGCCGAGGAAGCGCAGGCGTTGGAGATGGTGCTGCTCGGCCCCTTCAGGCCGAACTCCATGGAAACATGGGCGGCAATCGCGTTGTTCATCGCCAGCACCACGGTCATGGGGCGCAGGCGGGCAACTTTTTGCTCGAGCAGGGCCGTGTACGCCACATCGGTGGAACTGGCGCCGCCGCTGCCCGTGCCCAGGGATACGCCAAAGCGCTCGGCGGCAAAGCTGTTGTGCACGGCGCTGAGATCACCCAGGCCGGCCTGCGACATGGCTTCGCGGCCCGCCACCAGCGCAAACTGGCTGACGCGGTCCATGGTCAGCAGCCGGGCGCGGGGAAAATGGGGATCGGGATCAAAATCGATCGCGCCGGCCAGCACGCTTTCGGCGCCGGTGGGAAAGGGGATGTCGACGGCGCGGATGCCGGAGCGGGCGGTCAGCAGGGCGTCAAAAAAAGCCGGGGTGCCGGTCCCCACGGCGGAAATGACGCCCAGACCCGTAATGGCAACGCGACGCATGGATGTCCTGGGGCGCCCGCCAGGGGCTTAAGCGGCGGGCTTGCCCGATGGCAGCAAAGGCTCGATCAGCTGGACCATTTCGGCCAGGGTCCGGGGCGGATTGGCCTGGTCGGGAATCTGGATGCCGAACTGGTCTTCGATCTGGAAGAGGAATTCGATGACCGCCAGGGAGTCCAATCCAAGGCTTTCCAGCGTGGCATCAGGCAGCAGTTTTTCCTCGCTGATGCCAAATGTCTCGGCAAAAAGTTTGATCAAATCAGAATTCATCACCCAACCAGTACTTGTATGTGCAAAGCGTCATTGTCCCACCATCGCCGTGACGGCTGACCTTTGTTCAAACCCCGAGGTCATTCTACAAAAGCGGTGGCGTTGTTTTTGTGCTTCAGGGGGTGTACATCTGCCGGACGGCATCCGACAGGCTGAACGTTCCCAGGAGCTCCCCTAAATAGCTGACAGGCGCCGGTGCAACGGCCGCCGCGCCGATTTCGGCGCGCAAACGGGCGTTGCTGAACACCGCATCGGCTGTCAAAAAAGGCAGGTAGGGTTGCAGTGCCTCGAACATCCAGCGCTGGCGGGCGAATTTGGGTGTCGGCACGAAGTCGCGCCCCCGCATCACCAGCTTGCCTATGCCCGGCATGGTGGCCGTCAACTCATCGGCCAGCACTTTGAACGTCATGGAGTCTTCGCCGGTTGACACGTGGTAGCAGTCGTGGGCCAGTTCGCCCTTGAGCAGCATTTCGGCGAACGCGCCGGCGATGAAGTCCACGGGCGCGAAATCGAGCCTGGCCAGGGGGTCCAGGGGAACGTCACCCAATTCGGCCATCACGGGAATCGACCACAGCATGTTGCGGGACAGCTTGGCGTCGTCAATGCCGCGCGACAGCACAATGCCGGGGCGCAGGCTGACAAAGGGGCTGCCTGCGGCGCGCAGCAGCGTTTCGGCGTCGCGCTTGGAGCGGATGTAGTCATTGGCATAGCCGGCGAAGGGCATGTCCTCGGTGATCACGCCGCGCGGCTCGGTGGTGACCGCCGCGGTGCCGACAAAAAAGCCGCGCTGCGAGGGCGCCAGGTTTTTGAGGATGCCGGAAAACTGCTCGGCCGCCTTGATGTTGATAGGGTAAACCCCCGCGCCGGGCTTGAAGGACGTGCTGGCCGCCGAGTGCAGGATCACGTCGGCCGACTGCAGCACGGCCGTGCTCAGGCCGAAATTGGGTTCTATGACGTCGCCGGCCTCGGCGGACACCATCTCGGCGAACTCGGGTTTCCACAGAACGCTCTTTTTCAGGCGCTCCAGGAGGCGGTCGCGGGCTTGGTTCGAATCGGCGGCGCGCACAACAGCGGTGCTGTAGACGCCGCGCGCGGCCAGAAGAAGCATTAACTCGCCGCCAATCAGGCCGGTTGCGCCCGAAAGCAGTACGCGTTTAGACATGTGAAGAAATGTAAAGCAGAACCCGGAAGTATAAGCCAGCCCATGTGACAGAGCTGTAAAACCCCCCTGGGCGAAACCGTCTAAATCAGCACAATCGCACGCCGGCCGGGCTTTTTTGGGGCGAGGAGGTAAGCACTTCCTCGCCCTGTCCGGCCTGCCCCGGCTTATTCCCCGGCCTGCGCCGGAGCGGGGCTTTCGCCATGCCGGCCGCGCAATCGCTTGCTGGTGCGCCGGATGAAGTGCTCCAGGTCGTCGATATAAGTGAACACCGCGGGCACCACCAGCAGGCTGAGCACGGTGGAGGTGATCAGGCCGCCGATCACGGCGATCGACATCGGCGAGCGAAAGCTCGGGTCGGCCGCGCCCAGGCCCAGGGCGATGGGCATCATGCCGGCGCCCATGGCCAGCGTGGTCATGATGATGGGCCGCGCGCGCTTGTGGCAGGCGTCCAGCAGCGCGTCCCAGCGCGACATATTGTGGTCGCGCCGCGCCACGATGGCGTATTCCACCAGCAGGATGGAGTTCTTGGTGGCGATGCCCATCAGCATGACGAGGCCGATCAGCGAGGGCATGGAAAAGCTCTTTTGCGCGATCAGCAGGCCGACGAAGGCGCCGCCCAGGGACAGCGGCAGGGCCGCCAGGATGGTCACCGGGTGCAGGAAGTCCTTGAACAGCAGCACCAGCACGATGTAGATGCACAGCACGCCGGTCGCCATGGCCAGCAGGAAGCTGCCAAACAGCTCGCCCATGACTTCGGCGTCGCCGATTTCCACCACCTTCACGCCCGCCGGCAGGTTCTTGACGGCCGGCAGCAGCTTCACCGCCTCGGTGATGTCGCCCAGGGCCCGGCCCGACAGCTCGATTTCAAATTTCACGTTGCGCGAGCGGTCATAGCGGTCTATGACCGCCGGCCCGCCGGTGATCTCCAGCGTGGCCACCTGGCCCAGCATGACCGGGCCGACGCCGGGCTTGACGCTGGGCACGGCCAGGCGCTCGAGCACGCTCAGGTCCTTGCGGGCCGCGTCGTCGAGCTTCACGACGATGGGCACCTGGCGCTGCGAGAGGTTGAGCTTGGGCAGCGACTCCTCATAGTCGCCGACCGTCGCGATACGCAGCGTCTCGCCCATGGCCGCGCTGGTCACGCCCAGGTCGGCCGCGCGCGCGAAGTCCGGCTTGATGGCGATTTCCGGCCGCACCAGGCTGGCGCTCGATGAAATATTGCCCAGGCCGGGAATGGTCCGCAGATCTTTTTCCACCGCCATCGCGGCGGCCTGCAGGGCGTTGGCGTCCTCGGCCGTCAGCACCAGCATATAGGCTTCGCCGGATCCGCCCAGGCCGACCTTGCTGCGCACGCCGGGAAGCGATTCCAGGGCCGCGCGCATCTTGTTTTCGATGCCCTGCTTGCGCGGGCGCTGGTTGCGCTCGTCGAGCAGCACGGTCAGCGTGGCCTTGCGGGTTTCCGCCGCGCCCTGCATGGCGAAGGGGTCGCCGCCGGCCGTGCCCCCGCCTATGGTGGTGTAGACGTTCTTGACGTGCTCGACCTTGCTGATGAGCTGGCGCGCGTGCTCGGCCGAGGCCCTGGTCTGGGCCAGCGTCGCGCCGGGCGGCAGCTCCAGGTAGACCTGGGTCTGCGAGTTGTCGTCGGCCGGGATGAAGCCCGTGGACAGCAAGGGGATCAGGGCCACCGAGCCGAAGAAAAACAGCGTGGCCAGGATCATGGTCTTCAGGCGGTGATGCAGGCACCAGGAGGCGGCCCGCATGTACCACTTCATCCAGCCCGGGTCGCTGTGCGTGCCCACCACGGGCTTGAGGATGTAGGCCGCCATCATGGGGGTGAGCACCCGCGCCACCACCAGCGAGGCGAACACGGCCAGCGAGGCCGTCCAGCCGAACTGCTTGAAGAACTTGCCGGCCACGCCGCTCATGAAGGCGGTGGGCAGGAACACCGCGATCAGGGTGAAGGTGGTGGCCACGACCGCCAGGCCGATTTCGTCGGCCGCCTCCATCGCGGCTTCGTAGGGTGTTTTCCCCATGCGCAGGTGGCGCACGATGTTTTCCACCTCGACGATGGCGTCGTCCACCAGGATGCCTATCACCAGCGAAAGCGCCAGCAGCGTGATCACATTGATGGAAAAACCCAGCAGGTGCATGCCGATGAAGGCCGGGATCACCGACAGCGGCAGCGCCACCGCGGAGACGAAGGTGGCGCGCCAGTCGCGCAGGAACAGCCACACCACCAGCACGGCCAGGATGCCGCCCTCGTAGAGCAGGTGCATGGAGCCGTCGTATTCCTCCTGCACCGGCTTGACGAAGTTGAAGGCCTCGACGAGTTCCACGTCGGGGTATTGCCGCTTGAGTTCGGCCAGCGCGGCCTGCACGGCGGCGCCCACGGCCACTTCACTCTCACCGCGGCTGCGCGCGACCTCGAACCCGACCACGGGTTTGCCGTCCAGCAGCGCGGCCGCGCGCGGCTCGGCGGTGGTGTCGGTCACGGTGGCGACCTGGTCCAGCCGTATGCGCCGGCCGTCGCTCAGGGCCAGCTCGATGCCGGCCAGTTCCGCGGCCGACTTCACCGTCGCCAGGGTGCGCATGGGCTGCTCGCTGCCGCCCAGGTCGGCGCGCCCGCCGGCGCTCTCCGTCTGCACCTGGCGCAACTGGCGCGAAATGTCGGACGCCGTGGCGCCCAGGGCCTGCAGGCGCGACGGATCCAGCGCCACGCGCACCTCGCGCGAGACGCCGCCCACGCGGTTGACCGCGCCCACACCGCGCACCGCCAGCAGCTTGCGCGAGACGTCGTTGTCGACGAACCAGGACAGCGCCTCCTCGTCCATGCGCGGCGAGCGGATGGTGAAGGCCAGCACCGGCTGGCCGGCCAGGTCCATCTTGGAGACCACCGGTTCGCGCACGTCGGCGGGCAGCTCGCTGCGCACCTTGGACACCGCGGCGCGCACGTCGTCCACGGCTTCCTGCACGGGTTTTTCGAGCCGGAACTCGGCCGTGATGGTGGCGCCGCCGTCTTGCACCTTGGTATAGATGTGCTTGAGGCCCTGCACCGTGGCGATGGAATTTTCCAGCTTGCGCGCCACCTCGGTTTCGAGCTGGGCGGGCGCCGCGCCCGGCAGCGAAGCCGACACCGTCACCGTGGGCAGGTCGATGTCGGGAAAGTTCTGCACCTTCATCGCCTTGAAGGACAGCATGCCGGCAAAGGTCAGCAGCACAAACAGCATGACCGCCGGAATCGGGTTCTTGATCGACCAGGAGGAGACATTCATGGGCCTGCTCCTTACTTGCTGGCGGCCGGCGCTGGCTTGGCGGAGGCGGTCGGTGCCGCGGGGACGGCGTCGCTGACCCTGACCAGGTCGCCGTCATTCAGGAAGCCCGCGCCGCTGACGATGATGCGCGCGTCCGCGGCCAGGCCGGAGGTGACCTCGACCCGGTCGCCGGCCAGTCGCCCGGTCTGCACCTTGAGCTGGCTGACGCGGTTGTCGGCATTGAGGCGAAACAGGTAGTTAAAGCCGTCGCGCACCACCAGCGCCGGCTGCGGCACGGTCAGCGCCGGCGTCTCGCCCAGTTCGAACTCCCCGCGCGCGAACATACCGGCCTTGGCCGGCGAGGCCATGCCGGCGGAAACCGGCAGGTCCACATAGACCAGCGCCGCGCGGGTCTGCGGATCCACGCTGGGGGCGATCATGCGCACCCGGCCCTTGAGTTCGGCGCCGCTGGCGGCCACCACCCTGGCCGTGGTGCCGGCCTTGATGCGGCCCAGCTCGGCCGAGGTGACTTCGGCGCGCCACTCGAGGCGCCCGCCCCGTATCAGGCGGAACAGCTCGGTGCCCTGGGGCACCACCGAGCCCACCGTCGCTGTGCGCGCGGAGATCACGCCGCTGTCGGGCGCCAGCACCTGGGTGTTCTTGCCGCGCAGCTGCTGCGCGTCGAGCACGGCCTTGGCCGCCTCGACACGCGCCTTGGCGGTCTGCTCGGCGGTGTTGTACTGGTTGATCTGCTGGTCGCTCAGCGCGCCCGAGCTGGCCAGGGTGCGCGCGCGCGCCGCGTTGTCGGCGGCGTCGGCCGCATTGGCCTGCGCCTCGATCAGGCTGGCGCGGGCCTGCGCGGTGTCGGCCTGCACGCTGTCGCCCGAGAACACCGCGAGCACCTGGCCGGCCTTGACCTGGTCGCCCACGTTGGCCTGCACCTGCACCAGCCGCAGGCCGTTGGACTCCGAGCCGATCACGGCCTCCTGCCAGGCCGTGATGTTGCCGTTGGCGCTGAGCTTGACCGGCAGGCTCATCTGCCGCGGCAGCGCCGTGGCGACGGTCAGGGCCGGCTTGGCGGTGGGCGGGGCATCGCCCTTGGCTTCCGAGCGTGAAAGGAAAAAGGCGGCGCCTGCCACCACCAGCACGGCAGCGGCGACCAGGGCGATGGCAAAAGGGGTGGGCTTGAATTTGGGCATGGTGTGCGAGGGCTCTGTCAGGGGTGGCGAAAGTGATGGGCTTGCGGCTTCAGGGCGCGGTGATGGCGGCGGGCGTGACGGGGGCGGAAACGTCCGACACCAGGGGCGGCACCGGCGGCTCGGCCGTGGTCCAGCCGCCGCCCAGCGCGCGGTACAGCGCGACCCAGGCGCTGCGGCGCTCGCGCTGCAGCGCGACCACATTGCTTTGCGCCGCCAGCAAGGTGCGGCGGGCGTCCTCGAGCTCGACCAGGCTGGCCAGCCCGCTTTTGTAGCGGGCTTCGGTGCCGGTGAAGGAGGCGCGGTAGCCTTGCGCGGCGACCAGCGCGTCCTCGTTGCGCTCGGCGGTGCTTTGCAGCTTGACCAGGGCTTCCTCCACCTCCTGCACGGCTTTGCGCACGCTGGCGCGGTACTGGGTCGCGGCATCCTCGTAGCGGGCCTTGGCGGCCTCCACATTGGCTTCGCTGGCGCCGCCGTCAAACAGCGGGACCGTCAGCTGCAGCGGCCCGACCGTCCAGGTGTCAAAACGCTGCGTGGAGGCGCTGGTGCGCGACTTGGTGGTGAAGACCGAGCCGCTCAGGTTCAGCCGGGGAAAGCGTTGCGCGCGGGCGCTGCCCACTTCCAGGTGGGCCGCGTCCACTTCGCGCGCCGCGTTGTAGATGTCGGGCCGCTGGGCCAGCACTTCGGCGGGCACGCTGATGACGGGGGCCATGGATTCCCGTGTCAGGTCGGCGGGCGCATCGGCGAGTTTTTGCCGCAAGGCGGGTTCCTCGAGGGCCGTGAGCGCCACCAGCGACTTGATGTCCAGGTCGCACAGCGCGCGCTGCTGGATGGCATTGCCGTGCCCTTCCGCGGCGCTGGCCCGGGCCAGCGCCGCGGTGGCGGGCGCCTGGAAGCCGGCCTTGGTGCTGAGCTCGGCGAGCCGCGCGGTTTCGGCCCGCGAGGCGGCATCGGCGCGCGCGACCTCCAGCAGTTTTTCGCAGGCACGCAAGCTGTAATACTGCGTCGCGACTTCGGCGGCAACCGAGACGCGCGCCGCATGCCACAAGGCCTGCGAGCCGTCAAAGCGCTGCTGGTCGGCATCCCGGCTGGCCGCGTACTGGCCGAACAGGTCGATTTCCCAGGACGCCTGCAGGCCCGCCTCCAATGTCGTGGTGATCGGCGGCGTCGCCCGGTTCACCGGGGCCGAGCGCCCGCGGCTGGCGCTGCCGATGGCGTCCAGCGTGGGCAGCATGGCCGCGCCGGAAGCCACGCGCGAAGCCCGCGCCTGCTCGATGTTGGAGCGCGCCGTCGAGACACTGGGGCTGACGGCTTCGGCCGCCATGATCAATTCCACCAGCAGCGGGTCGTTTTGCTGCGCCCACCAGCGGGACAGCCCGGCCAGCTTGCCGTCATGGGGCAGCGCCGCGGTGGTCGCCGCGGCCGGCAAGGGCGCCTGCCACTGCGTGGGGACGGGGGCGGCCGGCGTGTTGTGGGGCAGGTCCGTGGCGCAGCCGGCCAGCAGCAGCGCGCAGGCGGCCAAAAGCCCCCATGCCGGCAGGCGGGACGGCTCACGCCGGAAATCAGGTTTTTTCATGGCTTGCGGTTTTCAGGCGCGGCGTGTCCGCCGCGGGAGGGTCGGGAAGGTGTTTGCGTCGCGCCGTTTCGACGGCGACCATGGCTTCGGCATAGGCCACCAGGCTGGCGGCCCACTGCTCCACGGCGTCGGGCGCGCCGAACAGCTGGGGCCGGATCGCATCCACCACCTCGCGGCTGATGAACATGTGGATGGCCAGGCCGGTGATGGAAAAGGCCAGCCTGTGCACCTCGTCGTCGGCCTTGGCGAGCCCCAGGTGGCGGCACAGCACCTTCACCAGCGCCGCGTGCGCGGGCTTGATGCCGTTGTCGATTTCCTCGGCCCACAGGCCTGTGGGCTCCAGCATCTCGCGAAAATGCAGCCGGGTCGACAGTTGCACCAGTTCCCCCTGGCGCAAAGGCTCCAGGAAACCCGCAAAAAAGCCTTCCAGCGACTGGTGCAGCGTGAAGTGCGGCTGGTTGTACAGCGCGATGTCGTCACGCGCGCTGCCCAGCGGTTCGGTGAACACGGCGCGGTACAGCCCCGCCTTGTCGCCGAAGTAATAGCTGATGGCCGCCACGTTGGCCCCCGCGGCCTGGGCGATGTCGCGTATCGAGGTCTTGGCAAAACCTTTTTCGGAGAACAGGCGCAGCGCTGCGTGCAGCAGGTGCGCCCTGGCGTGGGCGCCGTCGGATCGCTGCTTGCGGGCTTCGCCTTCAGTGCCGGCGGCGCGCGAAACGGTTTTGGGGCGGGGAGCGGCATTCATGTGCCGCATTAGAGCACATGAGTCAAACAAATGATTGAATTAAATCAATCGTTTGATTTGAAAGTGGAAATCCACAGCTTCCGGATGGCGTCGCACTCGGCCTGCAGCGCCGGCGGGCTGACCTGGGTCGGCTCCTCGTTGAGGCGCGCGCGGTGCTGCACGCGCCGCAGTTCGCGGTAGGCGGCGGCCGCGCGCTGGCCCACGCCGGCCGGCAGCAGGCCGGCGGCTTCGGCGCGCTGCAACAGGGAGATGTTGCCCACGTTGGCGACCAGCTCCGGGTGCCGCGCGGATTCGGACAGCACCAGGAACTGCACCGCGAATTCGGCGTCCACCATGCCGCCGGGGCTGTGTTTCACATCGAACTTGTCGCCCCGCACCGGGCGCGCGCTGCGCACCTTCTCGCGCATGGCGACGATCTCGCCGCGCAGCGCCGCGGTGTCGCGCGGGGCGGTGATGACGGTTTCGCGCACCTGGTCAAAGCGCTGGCGCAGCGAATCGCCGCCGAGCACGCAACGCGCGCGTGTCATGGCCTGGTGTTCCCAGGTCCAGGCGGTGTTGCTGCCGCGCTGCTGCTGGTAGCGGGTGTAGGCCTCGAAGCTGGTGACCAGCAGGCCCGAATTGCCGTTGGGGCGAAGGGCCGTGTCGATCTCGAACAGGTCGCCTTCGCCGGTCTTGATGGTCAGCCAGTTGATCAGCTTGCGCACAAAGGCCGCATACACCTCGGGCGCGCGTTCGTCCTCGTCCTCATAGACAAAAACGATGTCCAGGTCGCTGCCGTAGCCGAGCTCCTTGCCGCCCAGCTTGCCGTAGGCAATGATGGCGAACTGCGGCGTTTCGCGGTGGCGGTTTTTCAGGCGCTGCCAGCACCAGCGCGCGGTGATGTCCAGGATCGCTTCGGCCAGCGCGCTCAGGTCGTCGGCCACTTGCTCGACCGTGAGCACGCCTTCGAGGTCGCGCGCCAGCGTGCGAAAGACCTCGGCATGGTGGGCGCGGCGCAGCAGGTTCAGGCAGGTTTCCTCGTCGTCCTCGCCGGTGCTGCGCAGGGCCGCCAGCCGCTGCTCGACGTCGCGGGCGAAAGCCGCGCCGTCAAAGCGTTCCTTGAGCAGCTCGTCGCTGGCCAGCTCGTCGATCACGCCGGGGTGCTGCAGCAGGTAGCGCGCCGGCCATTTGGCCGCGCCCAGCAGGCGCAGCAGGCGCTCGTGCACGGCCGGCCGCTCCAGCAGCAGCGCCAGGTAGCTTTCGCGCCTGAGCAGCGGTTCTATCCAGTCGATGATGCGCACGGCGGCTTCTTCCGTCACCACGCCCTCGGCCAGCCAGGCGGCGGTGCGCTGCACCAGCCGCGTCAGGCGCGCGCGCGAATCTTCGCGCAGGCCCAGCACGCGGGGATGCTGGCGCCACAGCGCCAGGCGCGCGCGGAACTGCTCGGGCCATTGTTCCGAGAGCTGCTCCAGGAGGTCGTCAAGCTGCTGCGGCGCGGCCTTGGCCTTGCCGCCGCAGCCCTTGCAGTCGGCCTTGCCGCCCAGCAGCTTGTCGAACTCGCCGGCCACCAGCTCGCGGTGCGCATCGAGCTCGCTGAGAAAGGGGCAGCAGTTGCCGTAGCCCAGTGTTTCGGCGATCCAGGCCAGGTCGTCGTCGCGCGTGGGCAGCACATGGGTCTGCTGGTCGTCCAGGTACTGGATGCGGTGCTCCACCCGGCGCAGGAAATCGTAGGCCCGCGCCAGCGCGTCGGCCGTTTCCTGCGGCATCAGGCCGGCGCGGGCCACGCGCTGCAGGGCGTCCACTGTGGGGCGGGTGCGCAGTTCCGGGAATTGCCCGCCGCGCACCACCTGCAGCAACTGCACGGTGAATTCGATTTCGCGTATGCCGCCGCGCGACATCTTCACGTCGTTGGCACGTTCGGGGTGGCCGGCACAGCGTTTGGCTGCATGCTCGCGGATCTGCCGGTGCAGGGTGCGCAGCGCGTCGAACACGTTGTAGTCGAGGTAGCGCCTGAACACAAAGGGCAGCACCGGGCCGCGCAGCGCCTGCGCGGCGCCGCTTTGCACACACGCCAGCGGGGCCACCACGCGGCTCTTGAGCCAGGCAAAACGCTCCCATTCGCGGCCCTGCGCCTGGAAATATTCCTCCAGCGCGCTGAGCGAGACGGCGGCGGGGCCGGAATTGCCGTTGGGCCTGAGCGCCAGGTCCACCCGGAAAACAAAGCCGTGCTCGGTGGCGTCGCCGATCAGGCTGAAGACGGCCTTGACCTGGTGCGCGAAATATTCGTGGTTGGAGATCTGCCCGCGGCCGTCGCTGCGCCCGGCGGTTTCGCCGTGGTGGTCGTAGACATAGATCAGGTCGATGTCGCTGGAGACATTGAGTTCGCGCGCCCCGAGCTTGCCCATGCCGACCACCCACATCCGGGCGCGTTCCCCGCCGGGGGCCTGCGGCGCGCCGTGCTGGGCGTCGAGCATGCGCGCCGACTCCCGCATGGCCACATCAAGGGCCAGCTCCGCGAGTTCGGTCATGGCGCAGGTCACGACTTTCAGCGGCGCCTGGTCTTCGCTGGCGCCGTCGCAATCGAGCACCACCAGCCTTTCCATCACCAGTTGGCGCAGCACCCGCAGCGCGGCGCCGGTTTCCAGCCCTTGCGCCAGCAGGGCGTCCAAGGCGGTCTGCATGCTTGCCCGAACCGGCGCGCCGGGAGGCAGCAGCGGGAGCCATTCGGCATAGCGGCGGCGCACGCGCTGGACAAAGCGGGAATAACCTGACGCGGCCGGCCCGGCGGCGGAGGGAGAGTCAGGGCTGGCGGTCAGGGCAACGGTCATCACACTACTTCACAAAACTTCATGGTCCCCCGCCGGGCGGATAAGCGCCCCGGCGGTCATAATTCTCTGGTCAATGGAGCCAACGATTCCCAGCCTGTCCACCCTGCCGCCGCGCCGCCTGCACTGGCTTGCCTTGATCCTGCGCATCCTGTTGTGGCTTGTCGCCGCGGCCTGGCTGCTCTTTGGCCTGAGCTGGTTCGTGCTGCATGGCTGGATTGTGCCGCGAATCGGCGAATTCCGTCCGCGCCTGGAAATAGAGGCCAGCAAGGCCTTGGGGGTGCCTGTGCGCATAGGCGGCATCACCGCGCATTCCCAGGGCATGATCCCTTCTTTCGAGCTGAGCGACGTCACCCTGCTGGACGCGCAGGGCCGCGAAGCCCTGAGGCTGCCGCGCGTGCTGGGCGCCCTGTCGCCTTCCTCGATCTGGGGGCTGGGCTTTGAGCAGATCTACATCGACAAGCCCGAACTGGACATACGCCGCGCCGCGGACGGGAAAATCTATGTGGGCGGGCTGGACGTCTCGCAGGACCGGGCCGGCGGGCAGAGCGCCGCGGCCGACTGGTTTTTTTCGCAAACCGAGTTCGCCATACGCGGCGGCACCGTGCGCTGGACCGACGAATTGCAGCGGGCGCCGCCGCTGGCGCTCACGCAGGTGGACTGGGTCATGCGCAACGCGCGCCGCCGCCACCTGTTGCGCCTGGACGCCACGCCGCCGCCCGAATGGGGCGACCGCTTCAGCGTCAGGGGCATTTTTCGCCAATCGCTGCTGTCGGGCAACGCCGGCGACTTCGACGCCTGGACCGGGCAGCTGTTCGCTGAATTCGCCCGCGTGGACGCGTCGCGCATCCGGCAGTACGTCAGCGTGGATACGCTGGGGGTGGAACTGGCGCGCGGCAACGGCGCGCTGCGCGCCTGGGCCGACGTGAGCAAGGGCCGCATCATAGGCGGCACCGCCGACGTGGCGCTGCAGGACGTGGATGCCCGTTTCGGCGCCAAGCTCCAGCCGCTGGCCTTCGAATCCGTCGCGGGCCGCATAGGCGGCGGCCAGCGCGCCAACGGCTTTGACTTCAGCACCGAGGGCTTGCGCTTTCGCACCCGCGACGGCCTGCAGTGGCCGGGCGGCAATGTGACCCTGGCGCATACCGGCGACGAGGCCGGCGTGCCGCAGCACACCGAACTCAAGGCCGACAAGCTCGACCTGGCCGCGCTCGCGCAGATCGCCAACCGCCTGCCGCTCGATGCCGCCACGCACGGTTTCATCGCCTCCTTCGCCCCCAAGGGGCTGGTGGAGACGGTCGAGGCGCGCTGGCAGGGGCCCATCGCCGCGCCCAGCACCTATGCCGCAAAAGGCCGGGTGGCCGGCCTGAGCGTTGCGGCGCTGCCGGCGCCCCAGCCGGCGGCGGCCCCCGCTGCGCCGCATGCCGCGGCGCATCCCAGGCCCGGCAGGCCGGGCATCAGCGGCGCCGCAATTGACTTTGACCTCACCCACGAGGGCGGGCAGGCCAAGGTCAGGATCGCCAACGGCGCGCTCGACCTGCCCGGCGTTTTTGAGGATTCGCTGGTGCCTTTCGACCAGCTGGCCGTCGAGGCCCAATGGAAATTCTCGGGCCGCAAAATCGAGGCGCAACTGCGCAACCTGCAGTTCGCCAATGCCGACGCGCAGGGCCAGGCGCAGGCCAACTGGCGCACCGAGGACGTGGCCGGCCCGGCGCCCGCCGCGGGTGCGCCCGACCTGCGCTTTCCCGGCGTGCTCGACTTGCAGGGCAGCCTGAGCCGCGGCGACGGCGCGCGGGTGCACCGCTACCTGCCGCTGGTGCTGCCCGACCCTGTGCGCCACTATGTGCGCGACGCGGTGGTGCAGGGCCAGGTCAGCGACGTGAAGTTCAAGGTCAAAGGCCCGCTCGAGCACCTGCCCTTCAGCAACCCGGCGCAGGGTGATTTCCGGGTGTCCGCCAAGATCCGCAACGGCCACTTCGCCTATGTGCCCAAAACCATACAGCCGGCCGGTGCGGCGCCCTGGCCGGCCCTGACCGAGCTGGGCGGAGAACTGGTCTTCGACCGCGCCTCGCTGGAAGTGAACGGCGCCAGCGGCAAGGTCGCCGGCCTGCCGGGCCTGCAATTGGCCAAGGGCGAGGCGCGCATTCCCGACCTGACCCATGATTCGACGGTCCACGTGAATGTCGACCTCAAGGGTGCGCTGGCCGACGCGCTGGGCTTCGTCAACCAGTCACCGGTGGGCACCATGACCAGCCACGCGCTGGCCGGGGCCAAGGCCGGCGGCACGGGCGACTACCGCTTTCGCCTGGAGCTGCCCATCCATTCGATCGACAAGTCGCGCCTCGAAGGCACGGTCACCCTGCCCGGCAACGACGTGCAGTTCTCGGCGGCCGCGCCCATGCTCTCTAAGCTCAAGGGCGTGGTGAACGTCAGCGAAAAAGGGTTTTCCGTCGCCGGCGGCCAGGCCAAACTGCTGGGCGGCGACGTGCGTTTTGACGGCGGCCTGAGCACGCATCCGCGTGCCACGGGCAGCGCCGAGACGGAAACCGTCGCGACCTTCAAGGCGCAAGGCAGCGTGAGTGCCGAAGGGCTGCGCCAGGCCAGGGAGCTGGGGCCACTGGCGCGCATGGCGCAAAACGCCAGCGGCAGCACGGCCTACACCGCGACACTCGGGTTTCGCCGCGGCATGCCGGAACTGGCGATTGCCAGCAACCTGCAGGGCATGGCGCTGAACCTGCCCGCGCCCCTGAACAAAACCGCCGACGCGGTGCTGCCGCTGCGCTTTGAAAACGCCTTGCTGCAAGCCTCCATGGCCCCCGGGCAAAAACTGGAAGACCAGCTGTCGGTCTCGATAGGGCGCGCCGCCTCGGTGGTCTACGTGCGCGACCTGAGCGGCAGCGAGCCGCGCGTGATTCGCGGCGGCATCGCCGTGGGGCTGGAGCCGGGCGAGGCCGCGCCCATGCAGGAGGCCGGTGTCGCGGCCAACATCAACCTGGCCCATGTGGACCTCGACGCCTGGCAGAAGCTGCTGGGCGACTCCACGGTGGGCGGCACGCTGCAGGCGGCCCCGCCGGCGGCGCCCGCGGCGCTCAACCGCTCGGCCGCGAACGTCGCCATGAGTTACCTGCCGACCACCATGGCCATACGCGCCCGCGAGCTGGTGGTGGAAGGGCGCAAGCTCAACAACGTGGTGGTGGGCGGCTCGCGCGAAGGCCTGACCTGGCGCGCCAACATCGACGCCACCGAGCTCAACGGCTATGTGGAGTTCCGCCAGCCCGGCGGCCTGGGCGCCGGGCGCGTCTACGCGCGGCTTTCGCGCCTGAGCCTGGAGCCCGGCACGGCCAACGAGGTGGAAGCCATCCTGAACGAGCAGCCGGCCAGCATCCCGGCCCTGGACATCGTCGTGGAAGACCTGGAGCTGCGCGGCAAGAAGCTGGGACGGGTCGAGATCGACGCCGTCAACCGCGGCGCTTCAAGCGCGGCGCGCGAGGGCGTGCGCGAATGGCGGCTCAACAAATTCAACGTGATCCTGCCCGAGGCCGTGCTGACGGCCAACGGCAACTGGGTGGCCCTGAACGCGCAGGCCGCGGCTGCTGCGGGCGGCAACCGCGCCGCGCGCGCGGCCGCCGAACGCCGCCGCACGGTGATGAATTTCAAGCTCGACATCGCCGACTCGGGCGCCCTGCTCAAGCGTTTCGGCATGGGCGAGGTGATTCGCCGCGGCAAGGGCAAGCTCGAAGGCCAGGTGGCCTGGGTGGGCTCGCCGCTGAGCTTCGACTACCCGTCCATGAGCGGGCAATTCAACGTCAATGTCGAATCCGGGCAGTTCGTCAAGGCCGACCCCGGCATCGCCAAGCTGCTGGGCGTGCTGAGCCTGCAGTCCCTGCCGCGCCGGCTGGCGCTGGATTTCCGCGACGTCTTCTCCGAGGGCTTCGCCTTCGACTTCGTGCGCGGCGACGTCAACATCAACCAGGGTGTGGCCTATACCAACAACCTGCAGATGCGCGGCGTCAATGCCGCCGTGCTCATGGAGGGCTCGGCCGACATCGCCAGGGAGACGCAGGACATCAAGGTCGTGGTGGTGCCGGAGATCAACGCCGGCACGGCCTCGCTGATTGCCACCGCCATCAACCCGGCCATCGGGCTGGGCAGCTTCCTGGCGCAGATGTTTCTGCGCCGGCCCCTGATACAGGCGGCCACCCAGGAGTTCCACATCGACGGCACCTGGTCCGACCCCCGGGTCACCAAGCTGGACCGCAAGGCCCAGGCCGACAACAAGCCCAGCCAGGCTTCCACGGAGACACGCTGACCATGAAAGTAGCCGCTGTTCAAATGGTGTCGGGCACCCGCATCGAGGACAACCTCGAGGTGGCGCGCCAGTTGCTCGGGCAGGCCGCGGCGCAGGGTGCCGAACTGGCTGTGCTGCCCGAGTACTTCTGCATCATGGGCCGCAAGGACACCGACAAGCTGCAGTTCCAGGAGTCCCCGGGGCTGGGGCCCATCCAGGATTTCCTGAGCCGCTCGGCGCGCGAATTCGGGCTGTGGATCGTGGGCGGCACCCTGCCCATGGCCACGGAGGATCCCGGCCGCGCCCGCAACTGCTCGCTGGCCTACGCGCCCTCGGGGGAAAGCGCGGCCCGCTACGACAAGATCCACCTGTTTCGCTTCGCCCAGGGCCAGGAAGATTACGACGAAAGGCGTGTGCTGGAGCCCGGCGCGCAGCCCGTGCGTTTTGAGCTTGCATCGCGCGACGGGCATGTCTACACCATAGGCATGAGCGTCTGCTACGACCTGCGCTTTCCCGAGCTGTACCGTACCCTGGCGGCCGACGTGCTGCTGGTGCCCAGCGCCTTCACCTACACCACCGGCCAGGCGCACTGGGAAGTCCTGCTGCGCGCGCGGGCCATCGAAAACCAGGCCTATGTGCTGGCCGCGGCCCAGGGCGGTGTCCATGAAAACGGGCGCCATACCTGGGGCCACACCATGGCGGTCGATCCCTGGGGCCAGATCCTGGCCGAGCGCGAGGAGGGCGCGGGGGTGGTGATGGCCGAAGTCCAGGCCGCCAACCTGCGCGGTGTGCGCGAGCGCCTGCCGGCCTTGCGCCACCGCGTCCTGTGAGGAGCCGCCGGGCGTGAAGTTTGCGCGCATCAACGTGAGCCGGGCCAGCCGGCGCTGGGCGCTGTGGGCCCTGCTGGTGGCGCTGGTCGTCGCCTTGCTGGGCATCCTGGTCTGGCTGGCGGGGCGCTACGAGTCCAGCATGGTGCAAAGCCGGCTCGAGCACGACGCCGCCGAGACCGTCACCGACATCCGCTCGGGCCTCACGCGCAACATCCAGACTTTCCAGGCGCTGCAGTCCGGCGAGCGCACGCCCGGGGCCTGGCACGCGCCGGCCGCCGAAGTGCTGCGCGAGCACCGCGAGATCATGCGGCTCGAATGGCGCAGCGAGTCGCTGGACGTGCTGGCCTTTGTCGAAACCCCCTACCGCACCTCGGTGTTCGAGCGGCTGGGCAGGGCCAGCATGCAGGCCGACGTGGCCCTGACCTGCACCACGGCCCGGCGCCTGAGCGGCTCGGCCTATTCCACCAGCTATTTCATGCCGCAGCCCGACGGCCTGGGCCTGGAGGTGCTGGACATGTGCCTGCCCATCGTGGTGGGCGGCCGCCTCGCGGGCTATACCGTCGCCACCTATTCGCTGCAGGACATCCTGGGCGAGCTGGTGGGCCGGCAGCTGGCGCGCGGTGTGGGCCTGTCCTTCACCGAGGCCGACGGCACGCGGCTGGCGCTGCACGGCGTGCCCTCGCGCGGCAACCGCATCTACATCGCGCAGCAGCTGCTGGACCTGCCGGGCAACACGCTGGTCGTGCGCATGGAGAGCCGGCTGGGCACACCGGCCCTGTTTCCCAACGTGCTGACCGCGCTGGTGACCGCGATGTCGCTGGCGCTGATGGCGGTGCTCTTCCTGCTGGCCAGGGACATGCGGCGCAGGCTCAAGGTCGAGCACGACCTGGGCGAGGCGCTGGCCTTTCGCAAGGCCATGGAGGACTCGGTGCTCACCGGGCTGCGCGCGCGCGACCTGCAGGGCCGCATCACCTATGTGAACCCGGCTTTTTGCAAGATGGTGGGCGTGGAAGCCAAGGATTTGCTGAACCAGAGCTTTCCCTCGCCCTACTGGCCGCCGGAGCTCGCCGGCGTCTACCAGCAGCGCCAGGAAATCCGGCTGGCGGGCAGCAACCTGCCGCGCGAAGGCCATGAGTCGGTGTTCATGCGGCGCGACGGCACGCGCTTTCCGGTGCTGATCATGGAGGCGCCGCTGATCAACGCCGTGGGCAAGCACACCGGATGGATGAGCGCCATCCTGGACGTGAGCGAGCAGCGCCGCGTCGAGGAGCTCTCGCGCGCCAGCCAGGACCGGCTGCAGGCCACGGCCAGGCTGGCCATGGTCGGTGAAATGGCCTCGCTGCTGAGCCACGAGCTGAACCAGCCGCTGGCGGCGATCTCGAGCTACGCCACCGGATCGCTCAACCTGCTGCAGGAGGAAACCGGCGCGGCCGCTCCGACGCCGGCCCCGCTGTCCGAAGACCTGCAAGTGGCCATGCGCCGCATCGCCGAGCAGGCCGAGCGCGCCGGCAAAGTCATCAAAAGTGTGCACGACTTCGTGCGCCGGCGCGACCAGGTGCGCGAGGCGGTCCAGCCGCGCGCGCTGCTCGACGCCATCATGCCGCTGGTGAGCCTGCAGGCCCGCAAGCTCGGCGTGCGCGTCGTCATCGAGGTCGATGAAGCCTGCGAAGCCGTGCTGTGCGACCGCACCATGGTCGAGCAGGTGCTGCTCAACCTCTCGCGCAACGGCATGCAGGCCATGCAGGCCCTGGCCGAAGGGGCGCCGCCGGCCGGCGGTGCGGCGCAGGCCGAAAAGGTGCTGACCCTGCGCATACGCCCGGCCGCCTCCAACGCGCACAGCCGCTGGGTCGAGTTCGCGGTGATCGATCGCGGCGAGGGCATTGCCGGGGATGTCGCGGAGCGCCTCTTCACGCCCTTTTTCACCACCAAGGAAGAAGGCATGGGCCTGGGGCTCAGCCTGTGCCGCACCGTGATAGAACAGCACGGCGGTTTCCTCGGATTTGAAGCGGCCGAGCCGCAGGGTACGATTTTCAGTTTCACCCTGCCCGCGGCGCCGGCCCGGGACGGCGATTCACCGCAAGCCTGAAGGACAGCCATGGAACCGATTCACAATGCCACGGTCTACATCGTCGACGACGACGCCAGCGTGCGCGACGCGCTGGCCTGGCTGCTGCGCTCGCGCCGCCTGCTGAGCGAGACCTTCGACAGCGCCGAGGCCTTCGACGCCCGGGTGTCCAAGGGCTTCGAGGTGCGCTCGCCCTCCTGCCTCCTGCTGGATGTGCGCATGGCCGGCCTGAGCGGCCTGGCCATGTTTGAAAAACTGATCGGCTACGGCCTGCTGCCGACCTTGCCGGTGATTTTTCTCACGGGCCATGCCGACGTGCCCACCGCCGTCGACGCCGTCAAGCGCGGGGCCTTTGATTTTTGCGAAAAACCGTTTTCGGACAACGCGTTGGTCGACCGCATCGAGCAGGCGCTCAAACATTCCGCCGCGGCGCTGGCGCAGCACAGCGAGTCCACCGGCCTGCAGTCCCGCCTTGCCGGCCTCACCGACCGCGAGCGCGACGTGATGCGGCTGGTGGTGGGCGGCCTGCCCAACAAGCTGGTCGCGGACCAGCTGGACATCAGCGTGCGCACGGTGGAAGTCCACCGCGCGCGGGTGTTTGACAAAATGGGTGTCAAATCGGCGGTGGAGCTCGCCAACCTGCTGCGCAACCTGTAGTGCCGCAGGCCGGGTTTATTCCTTGCGGGACTGCGCGTCGGGCGCCGGCGGTTCCGGCTCCTTCAGCTCGCCGTTCTTGCGGCCTGAAAACATCGTCCACCACACAATGAACACCAGCAGCAGCAATGCCCCCAGGGCTTCCAGCAAAAGTAAGGCCATGACATTTCCTTGGATACCGTCGATACGCGCCACGCATGAAAGGCGCTCCGTGCGCTCCATGCGTATGGGGACGATTATCGCCATCACGGCTTTGCTGGCCTCCTGCGCCAGCCCGCCGCTGCCGCCTTCATCGGCGCCGGGCGAGCCCGCCGCGGCCGGCAGCCGCCCCGGCGATGCCGGCCCCTTGCCCGCGCCCATGCTGCAAGGCAAAAGCCGCTGGGTCGCGGTGCGCTGGGCCGAGCTGCCGGGCTTTGAGGAAGACGCGCTGTTCGAGGGCTGGAACGCCTGGCTCAAGAGCTGCGAGCGGCCGGGCCCGGTGTTTGCGCCCCTGTGCGCCGAGGTCAGGCGCCTGAGCATCGCCTCGGCCGAAGCGCAGCGCAACTGGATGGTGAGCCGGCTGCAGCCCTACCGGGTCGAGAGCCTGCAGGGCGCGGCCGACGGGCTGCTGACCAGTTATTACGAACCCGTGCTCAAGGCCAGCCGCCAGGCCGGCGCCGGCTACGAGGTGCCGCTGTACCGCCCGCCGGCCTCGCTGGCCAGCCGCAAGCCCTGGTACTCGCGCCAGGAAATCGACACCCTGCCCGAAGCCAGGGCGGCGCTGCGCGGCCGCGAGATCGCCTGGCTGGCCGACCCGGTCGAGGCGATGTCGCTGCACATCCAGGGCTCGGGCCGGCTCAGCCTGACCGAGGCCGACGGCTCGCAGCGCATGGTGCGCGTGGCCTATGCCGGCTCCAACGAGCAGCCCTTTCGCAGCGTCACCCAATGGCTGCTGGAGCAGGGCGAGGGCCGCATGACGGCGCCCTGGGTCGAATCCACCAAGGCCTGGGCCGCGAAAAGCCCGCCGCAGCGCGTGCAGCAAATGCTCTGGAGCAACCCGCGCTACACCTTTTTCCAGGAGCAGCCCCTGAGCGAGCTCGACGCGGCCTTCGGCCCCAAGGGCGCGCAGGGCGTGGCGCTCACGCCGGGGCGCTCCATCGCGGTCGACCCGGGCAGCATTCCCTACGGCACGCCGGTGTGGCTGGCCTCACGCGGCGGGGCCGGCAGCCTGCAGAAACTGGTGCTGGCCCAGGACACCGGCAGCGCCATCGTGGGCGCGGTGCGGGCCGACTACTTCGCCGGCACCGGGCCCGAGGCCGGCCAGCTCGCCGCGCGCATGAACCAGCCGCTGCGGCTGTGGGTGCTCTGGCCGCGCTGAACCCTCCCAGGAGCCATCATGAACAAGCCATGGAACCTCTGTGCGGCGCTGCTGGCCGCGGCGGCATTGGGCGGCTGTGCCGGCGGCAGCGGCCAGGCCGGTGGCCCGCTGTACCGCTGCGAGCACGGCATAGCGTTTCGCGTCAAATTCATCGACGACACCGCGCTGCTGGACGGCCCCGGCGGCCAGGACCTGTTGCAGCGCGATGCCGGCGGTGAGGGGCCGCGGCAGACGGTGTACAGCAACCCGCGCATGCGCGCCGAGTTCGGCCTGGGCGCCAGCGGGCGCGAGGCGGTGCTGCGCTACCCCCTGCTGCCCTTGGTGGCGCGCTGCGTGCGCGACTAGCGAACGGAAAGGCGAACCTCGACCCGCATCCCGTCCCGCCGGCTGGATTGCCGGCTGTCGGCGATGCCGCTGCTGCTGCCGGCGCCCGCGTCGTCGGACTCCGCCACGGTGACCCATTCCCCGAGGCGCACGCTCAGCGACGTGCTGGTGGACGATGAGGCCAAGGGCGCGAGCGGCGACGAGCCCGTGCGGCTGGCCTGGCCCGCGGCCAGTTCCAGCTCCACGCTGTCGCCGCCGTACCAGAGCGGCCGGGCCGAAAAACCGCTGTTGGCATCGATGAACACGGTGGCGGCCTGGCGCCCCTGCACCAGCCGCAGCGGCTGGCTGTTGCCCAGGTTGATGTTGGCGGGCCGGCCGTTGAGCACCAGCACGCGCTGCACCAGGTCGCGCGTGTCGCTGCGCTGGCTGTCCTGGGCCGTGATGTGGGCGTTGGCGCCCGAGCGGCCCGGCTGCAGCACGATCCCGCCCTGCGCGCCCAGGGCACTCTGCGAGCGCAGGCTGCTGCCGGCTTGCCGCACTTCGATCTGCAGGTTGCGCATGGGCAGTGCTTCGGGGCCGGCCGGCTGCGCCACCAGGCAGGCCGGTGCCAGCATGAACGGCATCAGGGACAGCGCGGAAATGGCATTGCGGAATTTCGTCATGGCGGGCTCCGGGGTGGCAAAGAGGAAAGGGACGGCCTTGCGGCGGGGAGATAAAGTACCCGCTTGCACCAAGGCAGGCTAACATCGTACTGAAGTCAGCCGGGCACTTGCCGTTTCACGCCATAGAGGCCATGCGCGCCGCGCCCAAACCTGTGTTTCCCATGAGCCCAAAAGCAAAAGTTATCGCCTGGAGTTTTGGCATTGTTGCCGCGTATGCCGCCAGCGTCGGCATCGGTGCCTATCGCATCGCTTCGGCGGACATGTTTCCGCTGGCCAAGAAAGGCCTGGCGGCGTACCTGGTTGCCACGGGCTCCAGGGAAGCCAACAAGCCCATCCACTTTAAATGGTGGTCTTCCTGGTATTTCAGGAACCGGACCTCGGACGGCTGGGCCCAGTTCTTACTTTGCACGTCTTCGGCCGATTGCCATTCGATCATCGCCTACACGGACCTCGGCAGGTGGCGAATCAATGTGGACGGCATTCTGGTCAACACCGACAAGTGGGTCATTCTGCCCAGCGGCGAGCTGGTGAATGCCGAAAAGCCGTCCCGGCCATGAAGGCCTGGGCGCTCGCCAACTGTCCCGGCTAGGCTAAATGCCCGAGCGGCAGCGCGCTGCTGGCCTTGACCTCACCCAGGGAAAAACTGGTGTGCAGGTCCTTCACATTGGGCAGGTTGATCAGGTTTTGCAGCGCGAACTTGCTGAAGGCCTCCAGGTCCTGCGCCACCACCTGCAGTTCAAACGTGCCGGTGCCGCTGATGTAGTGGCAGGACACGATTTCCGGCAGCTTTTTGATGGCTTCCTCCAGCTGGCGCGTGGCGTCGCCGCTGTTGCGGTCGGCGTCCAGCCGCACAAAAGCCAGCACGCCCAGCCCGATCTTGTGGCGGTTGATCTCGGCCCGGTAGCCGGTGATGAAACCGCTTTCTTCCAGCGCCCGCACGCGCCGCCAGCAGGGCGCGGCCGACAGGCCCACGCGCGAGGCCAGCTCGGTGTTGGTCAGCCGCGCATCGCGCTGCAACTCATTCAGGATGGCGATGTCAAACTTATCTAATGTTTCCATATTTGCCATTTTGCAGCAAGATTCTTTCTAGAAGTGGGCTAAATAGGGCAAACAAAGCAAAGACATATCAGGGCCGGCGGCATACACTTTGCATGCCTATAGAGGGCTGGCCCTAACCGGGTTTGACCCTTTCGCGAACTCGCCCACAAGGCGGTACTAAAAACAGTCCTGGAGACCCACGAACATGAACGCGCCCCTACCTGAACACATCCGCAAGGCCCTGGAAACCGTCAGTCTGGACGACAAGTACAGCCTTGACCATGGCCGTGCCTTTATGAGCGGCGTGCAGGCGCTGGTCCGCCTGCCCATGCTGCAGCGCACGCGCGATGCCATGGCGGGCCTGAACACGGCGGGTTTTGTCAGCGGCTACCGCGGCTCGCCGCTGGGCGGCTACGACCAGGCGCTGTGGGCCGCCAAAAAGCACCTGGCCGCGCAGAACATCGTGTTCCAGCCCGGCGTCAACGAGGAACTGGGCGCCACCGCCGTCTGGGGCACCCAGCAGCTGGACCTGTATCCGCAAAGCAAAAAATTCGACGGCGTGTTCGGCATCTGGTACGGCAAGGGCCCGGGCGTGGACCGCTGCTCGGACGTCTTCAAGCACGCCAACATGGCGGGCACCGCGAAGCACGGCGGCGTGATCGCGATCGCCGGCGACGACCATGTCTCCAAGAGCTCCACCGCCGCCCACCAGAGCGACCACATCTTCAAGGCCTGCGGCCTGCCGGTGTTCTTCCCGTCCAATGTGCAGGACATCCTGGACATGGGCCTGCACGCCTTTGCCATGAGCCGTTTTTCGGGCGTCTGGTCGGGCATGAAAACCATCCAGGAAGTCGTGGAGTCGTCGAGCTCCATCCTGGTCGACCCGGACCGCGTGAAGATCATCCTGCCCGAAGACTTCGAAATGCCGCCCGGCGGCCTGCACATCCGCTGGCCCGACGCGCCGCTGGAGCAGGAAGCCCGGCTGATGGACTACAAATGGTATGCGGCGCTCGCGTACATCCGCGCCAACAAGCTCAACTACAACGTCATCGCCGGCCCCAAGGACCGTTTCGGCCTGATCGCCAGCGGCAAGGCCTTCAACGACACGCGCCAGGCCCTGGCCGACCTCGGGCTGGATGAGCCCACCTGCCACCAGCTGGGCATACGGCTGCACAAGGTCAACGTGGTCTGGCCGCTGGAGGCCACCATCACGCGCGACTTCGCCGAGGGCCTGCAGGAGATATTGGTGGTGGAGGAAAAGCGCCAGGTCATCGAATACCAGTTGAAGGAAGAGCTCTACAACTGGCGCGCCGACGTGCGGCCCAATGTGCTGGGCAAGTTCGACGAGCCCGAAGGCGACCAGTCGGGCGGTGAGTGGGGCCGCTCCAACCCGAGCGACAACTGGCTGCTGCGCGCCAAGGCCGACCTGACGCCGGCCATCATCGCCAAGGCGATCGCCAAACGCCTGAAAAAACTGGGCGTGCCGGCCGACGTGGTCTCGCGCATGGACGAGCGCCTGGCCGTGATCGAGGCGCGCGAGCGCGCCCTGGCCGAAGCCAAGGCCGACACCGGCGAGCGCGCGCCCTGGTTTTGCAGCGGCTGCCCGCACAACACCAGCACGCGCGTGCCCGAAGGCTCGCGCGCCGTGGCCGGCATAGGCTGCCACTACATGGCGACCTGGATGGACCGTTCCACCTCCACCTTCACGCAGATGGGCGGCGAAGGCGTGACCTGGGTGGGCCAGGCCGCCTTCACAACCGACGAGCACATTTTTGCCAACCTCGGCGACGGCACCTACTTCCACAGCGGGCTGCTGGCGATACGCCAGGCCATTGCCTCGGGCGTGAACATCACCTACAAGATCCTCTACAACGACGCGGTCGCCATGACGGGCGGCCAGCAGGTCGGCGAGCGGCCCGAGGGCCACTCGGTGCTGCAGATCATGCAAAGCCTGCGCGCCGAGGGCGTGGCCAAACTGGTCATCGTGACCGACGAGCCGCAGAAATACGACGGCGCACCGCTGCTGGAGGGCGTGACGGTGCACCACCGCGACGAGCTGGACCGCATCCAGCGCGAATTCCGCGAGATCAAGGGCACGACCGCCATCATCTACGACCAGACCTGTGCGACGGAAAAGCGCCGGCGCCGCAAACGCGGCACCCTGGTGGACCCGGAAAAGCGCGTGGTGATCAACGAGCTGGTCTGCGAGGGCTGCGGCGACTGCTCGGTGCAGTCCAACTGCCTGTCGGTCGAGCCGCTGGAAACCGAATTCGGCCGCAAGCGCCGCATCAACCAGAACACCTGCAACAAGGACTATTCCTGCGTGAAGGGGTTTTGCCCCAGCTTCATCACCGTCGAGGGCGGGCAGCTGAAGAAACCGAAGAAAGAAAAAAAGGGCGGTGTCTCCAGCCTGCCGCCGGTTCCCGAGCCGGTATTGCCCGTGGCGGAAAACGCCTGGGGCATTGTTGTGGGCGGCGTGGGCGGCACCGGTGTCATCACCATAGGCCAGCTGTTGGGCATGGCGGCCCACATGGAAGGCAAGGGCGTGGTCACGCAGGACGCGGGCGGCCTGGCGCAAAAAGGCGGCGCCACCTGGAGCCACATCCAGATCGCCAACCGGCCCGAGGCGATCTACACCACCAAGGTGGACACCGCCAAGGCCGACCTGGTCATAGGCTGCGACCCCATCGTGGCCGCCAGCAAATACACCCTCACCGTCATGCAGCCGGGCCGCACCTATGTGGCCATGAATTCGCACGGCACGCCGACGGCGGCCTTTGTGAAGAACCCGGGCTGGCAGTTCCCCGGCGGCAATTGCGAAAGCGCCGTGACCTCCGCAGTGGGCGCTGACTTGGTGGGCAGTTTCGATGCCGAGCAGGTAGCGGTGCAGCTGGTGGGCGACTCGATTTACACCAACCCGCTGATGCTGGGATTTGCCTGGCAAAAGGGGCGTGTGCCGCTGTCGCATGCCGCGCTGATGCGGGCCATCGAGCTCAACGGCGTGCAGGTCGACAACAACAAGGCGGCTTTTGAATGGGGCCGGCGCTGCGCGCACGACCTGGCCTCGGTGCAGGCGCTGTTCAAGGCGGCGCAGGTCATCGAATTCGTGAAAAAGCCGGCCCTGGCCGAAATGCTGGCGAAACGGGTGGACTTTTTGACGGCCTACCAGAACGCCGCCTACGCCCAGGCCTACCAGTCCTTTGTCGAGCAAGTGCGCGGCGCCGAAGCGGTGCTGGGCAAAACGGCGCTGACCGAAGCCGTGGCGCGCTACCTGTTCAAGCTGATGGCCTACAAGGACGAGTACGAAGTGGCGCGCCTGCACACCGACACGGCCTTCCTGGGCAAGGTCAACGCCATGTTCGAAGGCGACTTCAAGCTGCATTACCACCTGGCGCCGCCCCTGATCGCCGCCAAAAACGACAAGGGCGAGCTGCAGAAGAAGCAGTTCGGCCCCTGGATGCTGGGGGCGTTCAAGCTGCTGGCCCGCCTCAAGGGCCTGCGCGGCACGCCGCTGGATGTGTTCGGCCGCACCGAAGAGCGGCGCACCGAGCGCGCCCTGATCGAGGAATACAAGGCCAGCCTTTCGGAGGTGCTGGCGGGGCTGACGGCCGAAAACCATGCGACGGCGCTGGAAATCGCCCGGATTCCCGAAATGATCAAGGGTTACGGCCATGTCAAGGCGCGCCACCTGGCCGCCGCGCGGCCGCAGTGGGCCGCCTTGATGCAAGCCTTTCGTAGCCCCGGATCTACCGTCCAGCGGAAAGCGGCCTGAGCCTGCCCGGGCCTTTCCTTCCCCATGAGGGCCGCCGCGGCAAAGCCCGCGGCGGCCCTTTGTGCGTAAAGCCGGCTTGAAAAGCCCCTGGCGCGCGCCAGTTACCCCTTGGGGCGCTTGCCCCGCCGCATACAATCGTGGACTCCGTGCACCGTCCGTGCCGGACGGCGCGCGCGCCAGTGTGTTTTTATTATGTTGTGGAGTTAGCCGTGTTCATTTCTTCCGCCTTTGCCCAAACCGCTCCCGCTGCAGCCGCCGGTGGTGACATGATGTCCTCGCTGACAGGCATGCTGCCCCTGGTGCTGATGTTTGTGGTGCTGTATTTCGTCATGATCCGCCCGCAGATGAAGAAGCAGAAAGAGCACCGCGCCATGATCGACGCGCTGGCCAAGGGCGATGAAGTCGCGACGGCCGGTGGCCTGCTCGGCAAGGTGACCAAGCTGGGCGACGCCTACCTGACCCTGGAACTGGCCCCCGGCGTTGAAGTGCAGCTGCAGCGCAGCGCCATCATCCAGGTCCTGCCCAAGGGCGCGATCAGCACAGCCAAGTAAGTCTTCAAGGCCCTGTGAACCCTCGCAGGGCTTTTCGGTATATCGGGGCTGCTGCGGCTTGATGCGGGCGCCCCTTTTGTTCATTTGTCCACCAGGAACAGCCCTCCCATGAATCGTTACCCGGCCTGGAAGTACGCCATCATCGTGGTCGCGCTGCTGATCGCGGCTTTGTACACGCTGCCCAATTTCTTCGGCGAAGCGCCCGCGGTGCAGGTGTCCAGCAGCAAATCCATCATCAAGGTCGACAGCACAACGCTGGCCAAGGTCGAGCAGGCGCTCAAGGATAGCGGCATCGCGGCCGATGCGATCACGCTCGAGGGCAGTTCGATCAAGGCGCGTTTCGGCGACACCGACACGCAGCTCAAGGCCAAGGATGCGATCCAGAAAGCCCTGGCGCCCGACGCGAACGACCCGGCCTACGTGGTCGCGCTCAACCTGCTGTCGCGCTCGCCCGCCTGGCTGACTTCGCTGCACGCTTTCCCGATGTACCTGGGGCTGGACCTGCGCGGCGGCGTTCACTTCATGCTGCAGGTGGACATGCAGGCGGCGCTGACCAAACGAACCGAGTCCCTGGCCGGCGACATTCGCCTGTCCTTGCGCGAAAAGAACGTCCGCCACGGCGGCATCAGCCGCAACGGGCAGACCATTGAAGTCAGGCTGCGCGATTCCGCCACCCTGGCCTCCACCAAGGCGCTGATCCAGGACCAGTTCGCCGACCTGCAGACCGTCGATGCGCCGGACGGCACGGAGTACAAGCTGACGGCGTCCATCAAGCCTGAAGCCGCGCGCCGCATCCAGGACCAGGCGCTCAAGCAGAACATCGTGACCCTGCACAACCGCATCAATGAGCTGGGCGTTGCCGAGCCGGTGATCCAGCAGCAAGGCATAGACCGCATCGTGGTGCAACTGCCCGGTGTGCAGGACACGGCCAAGGCCAAGGACATCCTGGGCCGCACCGCCACGCTGGAAATGCGCCTGGTGGACGACAGCGCCGAGGCCCGGGCCGCCGCCAGCAACACCGGCGCCGTTCCTTTCGGCGACGAGCGCTTCTTCGAGCGCAACGGCCAGGCGGTGATCGTCAAGAAACAGGTGATCCTGACCGGCGAAAGCCTGACCGACGCACAGCCCGGCTTTGATTCGCAGAACCAGCAGCCCAAGGTGGACCTCACGGTGGACGCCAAGGGCGGGCGCATCATGCGCGACACCAGCCGCGAGAACCTCAAAAAGCGCATGGCCATCCTGCTGTTCGAAAAAGGCAAGGGCGAGGTGCTGACCGCGCCCGTCATCCAGGGCGAACTCGGCAACCGCTTCCAGATTTCCGGCTCCATGAGCGTCGTCGAAGCCAATGACCTCGCGCTGCTGCTGCGCGCCGGCTCGCTGGCCGCGCCCATGGAAATCATCGAAGAACGCACCATAGGCCCGACCCTGGGCGCCGACAACATCTCCAAGGGCTTTCACAGCGTGTCCTGGGGCTTTGTCGTGATCGTGGCCTTCATGGCGGCCTATTACATGCTGTTCGGCCTGTTTTCCGGCCTGGCCCTGGCCGTCAACCTGCTGCTGCTGGTGGCGGTGCTGTCCATGTTGCAGGCGACCCTGACATTGCCCGGCATGGCGGCCATGGCGCTGGCGCTGGGCATGGCCATCGACTCCAACGTGCTGATCAACGAACGCGTGCGTGAGGAATTGCGCAACGGGTCGTCGCCGCAGGCGGCCATCCACGCCGGCTACGAACGGGCCTGGGCCACCATCCTGGACTCCAACATCTCGACGCTGATCGCCGGCCTGGCATTGCTGGCCTTCGGCTCCGGCCCGGTGCGCGGCTTCGCGGTGGTGCACTGCATAGGTATTTTGACCAGCATGTTCTCGGCGGTGTTCTTCTCGCGCGGCCTGGTCAACCTCTGGTACGGCCGCCAGAAAAAGCTCAAGTCGGTCTCCATCGGCACCGTGTGGCGGCCCGCCGCCTCCGGCGCCGTGGCGACCAAATAATCCCGGCCTTTCCTCGAGTTTCCCCGAGTTTCCCCAAGGACCCCAGATGGAATTCTTCAAAATCCGGCGCGACATCCCGTTCATGCGGCATGCCCTGATTTTTAATGTCATCAGTTTTGCGACCTTCGCGCTGGCTGTCTTCTTCCTGATCACGCGCGGCCTGCACCTGTCGGTGGAGTTCACCGGCGGCACCCTGATGGAGGTGAACTACACCCAGGCGGCCGACGTCGGCAAAATCCGCGACACCGTGGCCGGGCTGGGATTCAACGACGTGCAGGTGCAGAACTTCGGCACCTCGCGCGACGTGATGATCCGCCTGCCGGCCCAGAAGGGCGTGAGCACCGCCCAGCAAAGCGAGAAGGTGCTGGCGGCCCTGAAGGCGGCCAGCCCCGAGGTGACGCTGCGCCGCACCGAATTTGTCGGCCCGCAGGTCGGCGAGGAACTGGCCCACGACGGGCTCAAGGCGCTGGCCATGGTGGTGTTCGGCATCATGGTCTACTTGGCCTTCCGTTTTGAATGGAAGTACGCGGTGGCGGCCATCATCGCCAACCTGCACGACGTCGTCATCATCCTGGGCTTCTTCGCGTTCTTCCAGTGGGAGTTTTCGCTGGCCGTGCTGGCCGCCGTGCTGGCGGTGCTGGGCTATTCCGTCAATGAGTCGGTGGTGATCTTCGACCGGATCCGCGAGAACTTCCGCCGCTACCGCAAGATGAACACCATAGAGATCATCGACAACGCGATCACTTCCACCATCAGCCGCACCATCATCACCCACGGCTCGACCCAGATCATGGTGTTGTCCATGCTGCTGTTCGGCGGCCCGACGCTGTTTTACTTCGCCCTGGCGCTGACCATAGGCATCCTGTTCGGTATTTATTCCTCGGTTTTTGTGGCCGCCGCGATCGCGATGTGGCTGGGCATCAAGCGGGAAGACCTGATCAAGGCGCCGGCCAAAAAAGGCGAGGATCCGAATGACCCCAATGCAGGGGCTACGGTGTAAGCTATAGGCTAATCACCCAGGGCGGTCGTGCCAAGCAACAAAAATAACAGTCTTCTGGTCGAGCAGGCTCGCGCGCTGTTTACGGAGCGTGCAGCACGGATATTGCCCGCGCTGGCCAAAACCATTCAAGACAAGCTGTCCGCGCTGGTCGACCAGCCGGGCAGCGCCCGCGACATGCAGGAGCGGCGGGACGGCTGGCTGGCCTTCCAGAAAAGCGGCGATGCCTGGGTCCGCGGCACCACCGCCGCCTGGGCCAACGCGCGGGCCATCCCCGCCGCCAACTCACCGGCCCGCTTCCTGGACAGCGGAAAATTCGAGTTGATGGACAACGACGTGATGGAGGACAAGATCCTCGCCTCGCGCCTGGCCCTGCGCCTGCTCGATTTCGCGAGCTGGGAGCTCAACGACCTTCGCCTGCGCATCCAGAACCTGGAGGGGGTCACCGAACTCCACAAGCAGGACATCCTGCGCCCCGAAGTGCTCGCCCAGCACCTGGTGGAGCAGTGGGGCAAGGCCGGCCTGCCGCGCGAGGTCTGGCTCGCAGTCCAGAGCGGCATCCAGAAAGACATGGGCGAGCACCTGCTCGAAACCTACCATGCCACCAACGAATTCCTGGTCCAGCAAGGCGTGATGGCCGAGATCGACCTGAGGCCGCTGGTCAAGCGCACGCCCTCGGCCGCCGGCACCGGTGCCCCCACCAAAACGGCACCCGAAGCGCACAGGACAAGAGACCCGCAGGGCGAGGGCGGTCCGGCCGGCTCCGGCATGGGCGGCGGCGCCACTTACGGCGGCGCGGGCGGCGGTAGAGCCTCCCCTTCTTACGGTGAATCCACGGGTGGCGCGGGCCCGTCCTTGTCCGGCGGCCGCGGTGGCGGCGCCCGGGGAGGTGGTTCCGGCGAGCCGTCATCCAGGGCCGGCGGCGCTGAATCCGCCTATGGCGGCAGTGGCGGTGGCGGGGGTGGTCCCGGCGGCGTTGCGCGAGGCGCAGCAGGCGCCGCGGCCGGTGGCGGTGCGCGAGGCGGGCAGGGTGGCGGCGGCCGCTTTACGGGCGGCGCGGCTGGTTCCGCCGGCGTGGGCGGCCCGGGTTTCCAGGGCGGCCCCGGCAGCACCGGCAATGGCGCTGGCGGCGCCGGCCAGCCCAACGCGGCAAGAGGCCCCGAAGCCACCACAGGCCCCGGCCAGGGGGTGTACGACGAAACCCGCCTGCAGACCGCGACCACACCCCTGGCCCGGGCGCGCATGCGTGCCCAGGGCGTGATGGGGCAACTCAAGCGCCTGCTGTCAAACCAGGCGGCAGGCTTTGACGATACGCGGCCCAGCCAGGCCTCGCCGCAGCTGGCGCAGGCCATGGCCAGTGTGGAGCGCGTGCAGGAAACCGGCGGGGAACGCACGCTGCTGGTGGATGCGCCGGGGCAGGTTTATGGCCAGGCGCAGGTGGACCATGTCGTCGGCGTCCTGCGCGAACGCACCACCAAGCTCAAGGAGGCCGCGTCCACCTCCTCCGAGAAGGCGACGATTGAAATCGTCGCCCTGATGTTCCAGAGCATCCTCGCGGAAGACCGGATTCCCGCGGTAATCCGCGTCTGGTTCGCGCGCCTGCAGATGCCGGTGCTGCGCGTGGCGATCTCGGAGCCCGAGTTCTTCGAGTCCCTGCAGCACCCCGCGCGCCGGCTGATAGACCGCATGGGCTCGTGCGTGCTCGGCTTCGACGTCACGGTGGCGGGCGGCGTGCTGGAAGCCGAGATCAAGCGCGTTGTGCAGGTGATCGAGCAATACCCGGAAACCGGCCGCCGGGTGTTCCAGCTCGTCTACGATGAATTCGACAAATTCCTGTCCCGGTTTCTTTCGGAGCACGGCAGCGCCGCCCGCGTGGTGAGCGTGGCCCAGCAGGTCGAGCAAAAAGAGACCATGACCATCCAGTACACCATTGAGATGCGCAACATGCTCAATGACATGTCGGTGCGCGATGAAATCCGCGAATTCCTGTTCAAGGTATGGGCCGAGGTGCTGGCGATCGCCGCCATGAAGAACGGCCCGCAGCATGAAGAGACCCTGACGCTCAAGCGGGCCGCCGTCGACCTGGTGTGGGCGGCAAGCGCCAAGCCCAACCGCAACGACCGCGCGCGCGTCATCGCCGACCTGCCCAAGCTGCTGCAGCTGCTGCGCCTGGGAATGTCCATGCTGGGCCTGACCGTCGCCGACCAGGACGGGCACCTGAAAATCATCAGCGACACGCTGGCCGATGCATTCATGTCCAAGACCGACGCCATTCCCGTGGAGAAGGTGGAGGCCATGGCCAAGCGCCTGACCAACCTCGAGGATTACCTGTCCGACGAGGATGTCGGGGACCTGCCGCTGGACACCGACAGCCTGGTGACCATGATAGGCATAGACGCCACCGACATCGAGGTGATCGCCGATGGCGGCAGCCACCCGACCGAGGCCATGCGGGCCTGGGCCAAGGAATTGCAGCTGGGTTCCTGGTTCAGCCTGGACCACAACGGCAAGGTCAGCCATGTGCAGTTTGCCTGGTGCAGCGGCCGCAAGCAGCTGCACCTGTTCGCTTCCGCCGACGGCCGCAATTTCCTGATCCAGGCGCGCCGCCTGGCCGCCTACCTGCAGGCGGGCTTGCTGGTGCCGACGGAAGAAGAAGCGCTGACGGTGCGCGCCACGCGCGATGCGCTGGCCAAGCTGGACGCCAACCCCGAGCGCCTGCTGGGCTAGGCCTTTAATTTCCGCATGAGGGGAGTGCCCCTGGCGCTCAGTGGGCCAGGCGGAACTCCGTGTCGTCGCACAGTTCGTCGAGCACCAGCGCGTCGGGCTCTTCGCCAAAACTCCAGTACACCATGAGGACGATGATTTTGAGGTCGTCCAGCGTCACCGGGTCGCCGGGGGCCGCCATGGCGCGGTCTATGACGATCTCGCGCATATGCGGCGGCAACACGCCGGAGGATTCGAGAAAGCTCACAAAACCCAGGCTTTGCGCGCCCAGGTGCATTTGCTCGGCGACGGAATACACCCGCAGGCTGGCGGCCGATTGCGGCTGGATGACGGGAGCGCTTGCGGGGGATTCACCGCTTGTCTGCGGGGCTTTGGCCGGCAGGCTGATCTGCGTGCCCTGGGCGGCGACGTTGAGGCCGTCGAGCCAGACAAGGGCTGCCTGGATTTCTTCGGCATCGAATCCCGCCGCGGTGAGTTTGCGGCTCAGTCGGTGGAGTTCGGGGCAAGCGTCACCTTGCCAGTAATTCTCGTAGACGTACACCAGTACTTCAAACATGCACCCAATATAACGCAGATGCCGCCGGCCGTGTCAAACCTCCGGCGGGGATTCGTGGCGCTGAAAATCCGCAGGCCTCAGCCTGCGGCCAGGCGCTGGAACAGCCCGCCCGGCAGGCGCACCACCTGTCCGCACAGCTCAAGCTCCAGCAGCCCGGCCTGCAGTCGCGGGGTGTCCAGCCCGGTGCGCGCCTGCAAGGCGTCCAGGCTCACGGGGTCAAAACCCAGGGCCGCGACCAGCGGGTCGGCGGCGTGCGGCTCGGCCGCCGCATCCTCGCCGGGCACTCGGACTGCGGCGGAGAGCTCGAGCTCTTCCAGGACATCCTGCGCCACCTCCACCAGCTTGGCGCCCTGCTTGATCAGCGCGTGGCAGCCGCGCGACTGGGGCGAGTGGATCGAGCCGGGAATCGCAAAGACCTCCTTGCCCTGCTCGGCCGCCAGCCGCGCCGTGATCAGCGAGCCCGATTGCAGCGCCGCCTCCACGACCAGGGTGCCGCGGGACAGGCCCGAAATGATGCGGTTGCGCCGCGGGAAATTGGCCGCCAGCGGCGGCGTGCCGAGGGGAAATTCGCTGACGATCATGCCTTGCTGCGCGATCCGGTGCGCCAGCGCGAGGTGTTTTTTGGGATAGACCCTGTCCAGGCCGGTGCCCACCACCGCAATCGTCTCGCCGCCGCCCAGCAGGGCGCCGTCGTGCGCCGCGCCGTCAACACCCAGGGCCAGCCCCGACACCACACAAAGCCCGGCAGAGCTGAAGGCTTTGGCGAACTGCCGGGCGTTGGCTTCACCCTGCGGCGTCGGGTTGCGGCTGCCCACGATGGCGATGTGGGGCGCCGCTGCCGGCTTGCCGGCCAGCGTCCCCAGCATGTACAGCATCAGGGGAGGGTCTTCGATGTCGAGCAGGGCCGACGGGTAGGCGGCATCGCCCAGCGTGGCGACCCGCCTGTCGTCGCCGGCCTGCAGCCATTCGAGGGTGAGCTGCAGCTGGGCCGCCAGCGCCGGCGGCTCCGCCAGGATGGCCTTGGCCAGCTTGTCGGTGCCGAGTTGCCTGAGGGCGGCCGCGCTCTGGCCAAAAACGGCTTGCGCTGAGCCGAAGGCGGCCAGCAGCTTGCGCGCGGTGTCGTTTCCGACACCGGGGGAAAGCGTCAGCCGTAACCAGGCCTGCAGCTCTTGGGTATCCACGTCGGTCTGGACAGGCGGAAAAGCCGCTGCCGGTGTGGGCCGCGCCGCGGGCCGCGCCCTTAGTTCGGGTTGGTGAAGCGGTCGCCGACTTTCACGCCGTCGGTGATCTGCAGGATCAGCGCGTAGGAGAGCTTGTTGAAGGTGCGGAACACCATCATCAGGCCGTTGCGCTCATTGGGCAGCTTGATTTGCGGCCGCGCGCTGTCGGTCTTGTCGGCCAGCCGCTCGCCGTCCTTGAGGATGGCCATGACATGGCCGCGTTCCAGGCCGTCCGCGGTGCCCCGGTTGATCACCACTACCTGGTTTTCCGCCGCGTTCGCCACGGCGCTGCCGTAAATCGACACGATCTGGCCCGTGACCGGGGTGGCGGGTGCGTGCGGAACGTAGCTGACCAGCTCCCGCGGCGGGTCGGGAAGCAGGCGGTCTCCGACGCGCATTTCTTCCTTGGTCGAGACGATGTCAATCGTGGCGGGCACGATTTCCGATTGCGGCTTGCCGTCCTTGCCCGGCACTTGCGTGACGGATTCGCCGCGCATCAATTCGGCCTTGCCGATGTATTGCGCCTCGTAGCCCAGGATTTGCTGGGTGGTCGGGTCTTTCAGGGGGGTGGCATTGCGGTAGACGCGGTAGTCCAGCGGCTGGCCCTTGGCGTCGCTCAGGGGGGTGCCGGTGGCCACGCCGCCCACGTATTCGCCGCGCGCATAGGCGCGGTCGCCACGGCTGAGCAGCACGCGGCCTTCCTGGGCGGCGACGATGCGGGGAGCCCTGGAGAAGGTCGCGTCGTCCACCAGGACGGCTTCCGAGAGGAAGGGCTCGATGGCGTTGGGTGAGAGCGTGGGAATGGAGTTGTCGGCCAGGGACTCGTAGCGGGTGCGGGGCGACACGCGCACCGTGTCGGTCGGTGGGCCGTCGCTGGAGGCCTGGCGCGTGCGCAGGGTGGCGCGGCCGCCGGTTTTGTCCAGGTACAGGTGCTGGCCCGGGTAGATACGGTGCGGGTTGCGGATGTCCTGCAGGTTCATGCCCCACAGTTCCGGCCAGCGCCACGGGCTTTTGAGGAAGATGCCGGAGATGGCCCACAGCGTGTCGCCGCGCTTGACCGTGTATTCGTCCGGTGCATTGGGCGCCAGTTCACTGAGGGGCACCCCGGCCTGGGCCACCTGGGCGGCTGTTGCTTTTTGGCCCGGCGTGATGGGGAAATTCTGGGCATGCAGGCCGCCGGCGATGCCCAGCAGGGCGGTGGCGGCTATTGAAATTTGACTGAAACGACCAAAAATTGTTTGCATCTTTGTAGGCCTTCGGCGCTTTTAGGGGATTGGCACGGCGCGATCCGCAGCGGAACCAGACGGAAATGACCGTGTCATATCTTGATAAATTACTAACGATTTTGTACCTAAGCCCTTGATTAAGCAACGAATACACGATTCTGGGAATATCAGGATGCCGAAAAACCGAGAAAAGTGGCGAAAATAGCGACATCTCCCCCTCGGGCCTCAATTTCCCCTTGCTTTCCCCCATGAGCCAGCTGACCATTCTTCGTTACCCCGACCCCCGCCTGCACACGGTGGCCAAACCCGTGGCTGCCGTTGATGCACGCCTGCGCAAGCTGGCCGACGACATGTTTGAAACCATGTACGAGGCTTCCGGCATAGGCCTGGCCGCCACCCAGGTCAACGTGCACGAGCGCCTGATCGTCATCGACGTGAGCGAGGACCGCAACCAGCCCATGGTGCTGATCAATCCCGAAATCCTTTGGGCCAGCGAGGAAAAGCGTGTCGGCGACGAAGGCTGCCTGTCGGTGCCCGGCATCTACGACGGGGTGGAGCGCTCCATCGCCATCAAGGTCCAGGCCCTGGACCTGGACGGCAAGCCCCAGGTCTACGAGGCCGAAGGCATGCTGGCGGTCTGCATCCAGCATGAAATGGATCACCTGCTGGGCAAGGTGTTTGTCGAATACCTGTCTCCGCTGAAGCGCAACCGTATCAAGACCAAGATGATCAAGCAGAAAAAGGACGAGGATCGCGAGTCCGCCGGCTGAGCGTTCGCGGCCGGCTTGCGCGATACGCGGGGCTTTGCCGCCGCCACCCCGGGATTTCCCCAGGGGTCTTTAGAATCGGACGCCATGCGCGTCATATTTGCCGGTACCCCTGAGTTCGCCCGCGTGGCCCTCGAAAGATTGCACGCAGCCGGTTTTGAAATCCCCCTGGTCCTGACCCAGCCCGACCGCCCCGCCGGCCGCGGCATGAAACTGCAAGCCTCCCCCGTCAAACAATGGGCGGCCGGCGCCCATATTCCCGTCGCCCAGCCCCGCAGCCTGCGGCTGGACGGCAAATTCCCCGATGACGCGGCTTCGGCCCGTGAGGCCATCCTCGCCGCCAAAGCGGACGTCATGGTGGTTGCCGCCTACGGGCTGATCCTCCCGCAATGGGTGCTGGACACCCCCCGGCTGGGCTGCCTCAATATCCATGCGTCCCTGCTGCCGCGCTGGCGCGGCGCCGCGCCGATTCACCGTGCCATCGAGGCCGGCGACGCGGAAACCGGCATCACCATCATGCAAATGGACGCCGGGCTGGACACCGGCGACATGCTGCTGGTGGACAGGCTGCCCATCACCGCCCAGGACACCACGGCCTCGCTGCATGACAGGCTGGCCGAGCTGGGCGGGCGGCTTGTCGTGGAGGCGCTGGAACTGGCGGCCTGCGGCGGCTTGACCGCCACGCCCCAGCCGGCCGAGGGCGTCACTTACGCCCACAAGATTGAAAAACACGAGGCCATGGCGGACTGGACGCAAGGCGCCGCCGTGCTGGAGCGCCGGATCCGCGCTTTCAACCCCTTTCCCGGTGCGGCCGGCGTGCTGGCGGGCCAGACCCTCAAGTTCTGGCGCGCCGACATCCTGGCCGGCGCGGCCCGGCCCGCTGATGCCGAGGCCGGCCAGGTGCTGGCCGCCGGCGCGCAAGGCATAGACATCGCCACGGTGGACGACGTGCTGCGCGTGAGCCGGCTGCAGAAAGCCGGCGGCAAGGCGCTGGATGCGGCCGATTTTTTGCGCGGCTTCGACGTCCGGCCCGGCATGGTGTTCAGCCAGGCGCCGGCAGATCAACAGGAATGAGGATTTTGTGAAGACATTGTTCAAGCATCCGGATTTCCGGGCGGGCGTCAACGACATGGCGGCGGTCGCGCCCGGGATCGCGGCCTGGGGGCTGATGACGGGTGTGGCCATGATCAAGTCGGGCATGAGCCTCGTCGAGGTGCTGCTGATGGCCATCCTGGTGTTTGCCGGCAGCTCGCAGCTGGCCGCCCTTCCGCTCATCGTCGCCGGCGCCCCGATGTGGGTGATTCTGGCCACCGCGTTCTGCGTCAATCTGCGCTTTATGGTGTTCAGTGCGCATTTGCGGCCTTATGTGATGCACCAGGGCCTCTGGAAGCGCCTGGGCTTCGGCTACCTGATGGCCGACTTGAATTACGTGCTGTTCACCAGGCGGTTCCCCCACCCCGGCACAGACCCCGCCGTGATTGCAGCGCAGGAAGCCTATTGGATAGGGAACTGTGCGACCGGCTGGGTCAGCTGGGTGGGCGCCAGCTTGCTGGGCATTGTGCTGGCCAATTCCATTCCGCTGTCCTGGGGCCTGGGTTTTGCCGGCATCCTGGCCTTGCTGGGCATCATGTGTTCGCTGGCCACCACGCGCCTGCGCGCGGTGTCGGCGGGCATCGCCGGCGCAGCCGCCGTCGCCACCTTCGCCCTGCCGCTCAAACTGAATATCCTGGTGGCCATTGCCGCCGCCGTGGCCGTCTGCCTGCTGCTGGAAAAACCGGTGGCCAAACCCGCAGCGCCCGCCCCCGGTACCGGAGATGCCGCATGAACCAGACCGACCTCTGGACCGTGGCCACCATCCTCGGCATGACGGCCATCACCGTCATCACGCGCAGCTTCTTTTTCCTGTCGGACAAGCCCTGGACCCTGCCGGCCTGGGCCCAGCGCGGCCTGCATTACGCACCCATCGCCGCGCTGGCGGCCGTCATCATCCCCGAAATGGTGATGAGCCAGGGCCACCTGATCGCCACCTGGAAGGATGCCCGCCTGTTTGCCGTCGCCGCCGGCACGGCCTGGTATTACTGGCGCCACGGTGTGCTGGGCACCATCCTGGCCGGCATGGCGGTTTACCTGCCGTTGCATATTGGCTTGGGCTGGTAGGGCAGGTAAGCAAAAGCAAGGGCGCCCCGCAGCCGGCTTTCGGGAAAAACGCCCGCCTACAATTGCGGCAGCTCAGGCCGCAACGGCCTGAAACTCCACTTTCCTTGCGAGCCTTTCCATGAAGTTCATCCGTTTTTCCGACCTGTGCGCCAGCGGCAAAGTTGCCGGCAAGCGCGTCTTCATCCGTGCCGACCTCAACGTGCCGCAGGACGACGCCGGCAACATCACCGAAGACACGCGCGTGCGCGCCTCCATTCCCTGCATCCAGATGGCGCTGGACGCCGGCGCGGCGGTGATGGTGACCTCCCACCTCGGGCGGCCCGTCGAGGGCGAGTTCAAGCCCGCCGATTCGCTGGCGCCCGTGGCCAAGCGCCTGGGTGAACTCATGAAACGCGAAGTGCCGGTGGTGCCCAACTGGGTGGACGGCGTGGACATCCAACCCGGCCAGCTGGTGCTGCTCGAGAACTGCCGCCTCAACAAGGGCGAGAAGAAAAACAGCGAAGAGCTCGCGCGCAAGATGGCCGCGCTCTGCGACATCTTTGTGCACGACGCCTTCGGCACTGCGCACCGCGCCGAAGCCTCCACCTACGGCATCGCGCAATACGCGCCCGTGGCCAGCGCCGGCCCGCTGCTGGCCGCCGAAATGGACGCGATCTCCAAGGCGCTGTCCAGCCCGCGCCGGCCGCTGGTCGCCATCGTGGCCGGCAGCAAGGTGTCCACCAAGCTGACCATCCTCAAGTCGCTGGCCGCCAATGTGGACCAGCTCATCGTGGGCGGCGGCATCGCCAACACCTTCATGCTGGCCGCCGGCCTCAAGATTGGCAAAAGCCTGGCCGAAGCCGATCTGCTGGCCGAAGCCAAAGCCGTGATCGAGGCCATGAAGGCGCGCGGCGCCGAAGTGCCCATCCCGACCGACGTGGTCACCGCCAAGACCTTTGCCGCCGATGCGCCGGCCACCGTCAAGGCCGCCACCGACGTCGCCGATGACGACCTGATCCTCGACATCGGCCCGCAAACCACGGCGAAACTGGCCGCGCAGCTCAAGGCCGCCGGCACCATTGTCTGGAACGGCCCGGTCGGCGTGTTCGAGTTCGACGCCTTCGCCAAGGGCACCGAAGGCATTGCGCGCGCCATCGCCGACAGCAGCGCGTTCTCCATCGCCGGCGGCGGCGACACGCTGGCCGCGATCGCCAAATACGGCATTGAAAAGCAGGTCGGTTATATCTCCACCGGCGGCGGCGCTTTCCTCGAAGTGCTGGAAGGCAAGACCTTGCCGGCCTTCGAGATCCTGCAAAAGCGCGCCGCGGGCTGAGCCTCTTCTTTTCCGGCCGCAGCGGCCCTGGGATGACCCCAGGTGCCGAATTGGTAACGTCCTTGTAACTATTTCCGTGTGAGAATCGGAAACTAAATTACATGGAGACATTCACTATGCCGCGTCGCGCCACCAAGATCGTTGCCACCCTCGGACCCGCCTCCAGCGATCCCGCACTGCTGGAGAAAATGATCCGTGCCGGCGTCAACGTGGTGCGCCTCAACTTCAGCCACGGCACGGCCCAGGACCATGTGGACCGGGCCCAGCTGGTGCGCGAAGCCGCCCAGCGCGCCGGCCGCGAAGTCGCCATCATGGCCGACCTGCAGGGCCCCAAGATACGGGTCGGCAAGTTCGCCGAAGGCAAGGTCCAGCTCGAGCCCGGCGAGAAATTTGTCCTCGACGCCTCCCGCACCGAACCCGGCGACCTCAAGGGCGTGGGCCTGGACTACAAGGAACTGCCGCGCGACGTGAAAGCCGGCGACGTGCTGCTGCTCAACGACGGCCTGATCGTGCTGACCGTCGACATGGTGCGCGGCGAAGAAGTGCACACCACCGTCAAGCTGGGCGGCGAGCTGTCCAACAACAAGGGCATCAACAAGCAGGGCGGCGGCCTGACCGCCCCGGCGCTGACCGCCAAGGACATGGAAGACATCAAGACGGCCATGAGCTTCCAGGCCGACTATGTCGCGGTGAGCTTTCCCAAGAACGCCACCGACATGGAAATGGCGCGCCAGCTGTGCAACGTGGCCGCCGCGCCCTACAAACACAAGCCCGGCCTGATCGCCAAGATCGAGCGCGCCGAAGCCATCCCCAAGCTCGAGGAAATCCTGCAGGTCAGCGACGGCATCATGGTGGCCCGCGGCGACCTGGCCGTGGAAGTCGGCAACGCCGCCGTGCCGGCCCTGCAAAAACGCATGATCAAGATGGCGCGCGCCGGCGACAAGGTTGTCATCACCGCCACGCAGATGATGGAGTCCATGATCGTCAACCCGGTGCCCACGCGCGCCGAGGTCAGCGACGTCGCCAACGCGGTGCTGGACGGCACAGACGCGGTGATGCTCAGCGCTGAAACCGCCGCCGGCAAGTACCCGCTGGAGACCGTCGAGGAAATGGCCAAGATCTGCGAGGAAGCCGAGAAAGCCGAATACAAGGAGCTGGAAGGCGATTTTTCCGGCAAGACCTTCAGCCGCATCGACCAGTCCATCGCCATGGGCGCGCTGTTCACCGCCCACCACCTGGGCGCCAAGGCCATCGTTGCGCTGACCGACAGCGGCTCCACCCCCTTGTGGATGAGCCGCCACGACATCCGCGTGCCGATCTACGCGCTCACGCCGCGCCTGGCCACCCAGCGCAAGATGGCGCTGTACCGCAACGTGCGCCCCCTGCTGATGGACACCAGCGCCGACCGCGATACCGCGCTCGAGCAGGCCGAAGGCCACCTGCTGCGCCGCAATATCGTGCAAAGCGGCGACGTCTACGCCATCACCTGCGGCGAGCCCATGGGCGCGCCCGGTGGCACCAACATGCTCAAGATCTGCAGGGTGGCCTGACGGGCCCCCACGGCCGCTCACTTCGTGTAGCTCCCTGCCCCCCGAGGGGGCCGCTGCGCCTGCGGCCCGGCAAAGCCCGTTCCGCGGCCCCGGCTGACCTTAAGAGCTCGCGTTTTACATGCGGTTACTGCAGGTATCTTTGCCCAATTCGGACCAATAACCCCATCTTCCACAGCCGTTAGAATCGAAGCCTCGGTTACTTCGCGGTTACGGCCCATTCAGGCAGCCCTCGTGCTGTGCGGCCTTCCGTCGAAACCCGCCCTTAGGGGCAGCGTTTTTAACTTTCTGGGGATTCTGATCATGGCACTCGTTTCGATGCGCGAGCTGCTGGACCATGCGGCAGTCAACGGCTACGGCATTCCGGCTTTTAACGTCAACAACCTCGAGCAGGTGCAAGCCGTCATGGAAGCGGCCAAGGAAACCGGCGCGCCCGTGATCCTGCAGGCCAGTGCCGGCGCGCGCAAATATGCCGGTGAGCCCTTCATCAAGCACCTGATCCAGGCGGCCATCGAGATGTACCCCAGCATCCCCCTGGTCATGCACCAGGACCACGGCCAGAACCCCGACGTCTGCCAGGGCGCCATAGATCTCGGCTTTTCGTCGGTGATGATGGACGGCTCGCTGGAAGCCGACGGCAAGACCATCGCCAGCTACGACTACAACGTCGAAGTGACCAAAAAGGTCTCCCAGCTGGCCCACAAGTACGGCGTCACCGTCGAAGGCGAGCTCGGCTGCCTGGGTTCGCTGGAAACCATGAAGGGCGACAAGGAAGACGGTCACGGCACCGATGCGACCATGACGCGCGAGCAGCTGCTGACCGACCCCGAGCAGGCCGCCGACTTCGTCAAGCGCACGCAGATCGATGCGCTGGCCATCGCCATCGGCACCAGCCACGGCGCCTACAAATTCACCCGCAAGCCCACCGGCGACATCCTGGCGATTGACCGCATCAAGGAAATCCACAAGCGCATTCCCAGCACCCACCTGGTGATGCACGGCTCCTCCTCGGTGCCGCAGGAACTGCTGGCCCAGATCCGCCAGTACGGCGGCAACATGAAGGAAACCTACGGCGTGCCCGTCGAGGAAATCCAGGAAGCCATCAAGCACGGCGTGCGCAAGATCAACATCGATACCGACATCCGCCTGGCCATGACGGCCGCGGTGCGCAAGTTCCTGGCCGAAAACCCCGAAAAATTCGATGCACGCGAATGGCTCAAGCCCGCCCGCGAAGCCGCCAAGCAGGTCTGCAAGCAGCGCTACATCCAGTTCGGCTGCGAAGGCCAGGGCGCCAAGATCAAGGGCGACACCCTGCAGGTCGTGGCCGCCAAATACGCCAAGGGCGAGTTGGCCCAAGTGGTGCATTGAAAATTTCGCCGGCCGCCCGCGCGGATTGGCGATAATTCAAAGCCCGCGGCTCTTGCGAGTCGCGGGCTTTTTACTTTGATTCCCCCTCTCCCTTTCACGCCTGCACCATGACCCAAGCACTCCATACCTCCGCCCTGACCTCCCTGCCCCTGCTCGCGCGCGGCAAGGTGCGCGACAACTACGCCGTGGGCAAGGACAGGCTGCTGATGGTGGCCAGCGACAGGCTCAGCGCCTTCGACGTCATCCTCGGCGAGCCGATTCCGGGCAAGGGCGCGCTGCTCACGCAGATGGCGCTGTTCTGGTTCGGCAAGCTGGGCCACATCTGCCCCAACCACCTGACCGGCGAGGCGCCCGAAAGTGTGGTCACGCCGGCCGAAGTGCCGCAGGTGGTGAACCGCTCCATGCTGGTCAAGCGCTTGAAGCCCATCCCGGTCGAGGCCGTGGTGCGCGGCTACCTGGCCGGCAGCGGCTGGAAGGAATACCAGGAGAGCCAGGCCGTCTGCGGCGTGCCGCTGCCCGCGGGCCTGAAGAATGCCGGCAAGCTGCCCGAGCCCATCTTCACGCCGGCCGCCAAGGCCGAAGCCGGCGAGCACGACGAGAACATCAGCTACGAACAGGTGGTCAAGGTTGTCGGCCCTGAACTCGCCGCGCAGATCAAAAAAATCAGCATAGAGATCTACAGCACGGCCGCGGCCTTCGCGCTGACCAAGGGCATCATCATTGCCGACACCAAGTTTGAATTCGGCCTCGACGAAAACGGCACGCTGACCCTGATGGACGAGGTGCTGACGCCCGATTCCTCGCGCTACTGGCCCATAGAAGGTTATGAAGCCGCCTACGCTCTAGGTGCGAACCCGCCCAGCTACGACAAGCAGTTTGTGCGCGACTGGCTCGAAGCCGTGCGCATCAATGGCAAGCCCTGGGACAAAACCCCACCCTCGCCGCACCTGCCGGCCGATGTGGTCGCCAAGACTGCCGCCAAATACCAGGAAGCGCTGACCCGGCTCACGGCCTGAAGCCCAGGCCCAGCCCGGCGCCGCGATGGAATTCCTGCTGGAACTGCTGTTCGAGTTTTTCGGCGAGCTGTTTCTGCAGCTTTTTGGCGAGATGTTCGGCGGCGCGTTCAAGGCCGCCTGGTACAAGCTGCGCGGGCGCGACCACGAACTGACGGCGGCGCAGGAAACGGCATGGTCCGTCATGACCGGCATTGGCGCCGGCATCCTGACCGTGCTGGTCGTGCCCCACCTGGCGATACGCCTGCACTGGCTGCAAATCCTCAACCTGCTGCTGGCGCCCGTGGCGGCGGGCCTGCTGGTCGAGCGGCTGCGCGCCTGGCGCGAATCGCGCCGCGAATTCAGCCTGGAGGTTGCCGGCTACGCCGCGCTCTTCGGTTTTGCCTTCGCCCTGACCCGCTGGCTTTTCGGCCAGTAGTGCCTAGCTCAGGATGACGCTGCTCAGGCGGCGGCGGTAGGTGGCCACAGCAGGGTCTTCCGGCGGAATTTGCCCGTCGGCCACCTTGGGTTTGGGCGCTTCCATGATGTCGAGGATGGCGATGTAGGTCTTGCGCGCGAGTTCCTCGTTCCAGGCCTTGTCGCGCATCAGGATTTCCAGCAGCTCGTCGAGCGCCTCGGTCCAGCGCTGCTGCACCATCAGTCCGCGCGCCTTGTCAAAGCGGGCTTCGAAATCGCGCTTGTTGGCTGCGATCCTGGCGTCCAGGGCGGCAGCGGCGCCCGCGCCCTGCGTGGCCACAAAATCCATGGCGTCCATCCAGCGCTTGAGCGAGTCAAAACGCCGCACCACCGTGGTCTGCGCGATCACCGGTGCAAATGCCACCTTGGCGTCGTCCTCGCGGCCCATTTGCAGCAGCAGCTTCACGTAGTCGAAGCGCGCGTTGTCGTCGGCCGGGTTGGCGGCCACGGCATGCTGCAGTTTTTCGAGCACGTCGGCCGGGTCGGTGCTTTCTTCCTCCAGTGCCAGTTCGGCTTCCTCGGGCTCGCCGGCCGGCGGCAGGTGCTTGTCCAGGAATTCCTTGACCTTGCCTTCAGGCAGGGCGCCGGCAAAGCCGTCCACGGGCTGGCCGTTCATCATCAGGATGCAGGTCGGGATGCTGCGTATGCCGAAAGCCGCGCCCAGCTGCTGCTCCTGGTCGGAGTCGATTTTCACGAGCTTGAAGCGCCCGGCATATTCCACCTCCACCTTTTCCAGGATAGGGCCCAGCGACTTGCAGGGGCCGCACCAGGGCGCCCAGAAATCGATCAGCACGGGGGTGGTCATGGAAGCGGCAACGACTTCCGCTTCGAAATTGGCAATGGTGACGTCTATCATGATTCGGTGAAAGTGGGGCCGGAACAAGGGCTTTCAACCGCCGCGGCGCGGCCGGCCTGGCCCGGGAGCAGGCCCAAACGATAGCATGCAGGCCCCGTTTGCCCGCCGCCCGTGCGTCCAGCCCTTAAAATCAGGGGTTACGGGCGAACGGCCTGCAAATCCCAAGACCAGAAGGTCCCAATGACGACGACAAACAATCCGGCCGCCCTGGTGGGCGTGGTGATGGGCTCCAGCAGCGACTGGGAGACCATGCAGCATGCGGTGCAGATCCTCACGCAGTTCGGCGTGGCGCATGAAGCCCGCGTGGTGTCGGCCCACCGCATGCCCGACGAGCTGTTCGCCTATGCCGAAGCCGCCGCAGGCCGCGGCCTGCAGGCCATCATCGCCGGCGCCGGCGGCGCAGCCCACCTGCCCGGCATGCTGGCCGCCAAGACGGCCGTGCCCGTGCTGGGCGTGCCGGTGGCCAGCAAGCACCTGCAAGGCGTCGATTCGCTGCACAGCATCGTGCAGATGCCCAAGGGCATTCCTGTCGCGACTTTCGCCATCGGCAATGCCGGCGCGGCCAATGCGGCCCTGTTCGCCGTCGCCATGCTGGCCCTGCACGACAAGGCGCTGGCCGCCAAACTGCAGGCCTTTCGCGCCGAGCAGACCGCCGCCGCCCACGCCATGACCCTGCCGCCCGCATGAGCCTTTCTTCCGGACTCCCTGTTTTCCCCGGCACTATTTCCGCCTCCGGCCGGCCCGCCACGCTGGGTGTGATGGGCGGCGGCCAACTGGGCCGCATGTTTGTGCATGCCGCGCAGCGCCTGGGCTATTTCACCGCCGTGCTGGACCCCGACGCGCAAAGCCCGGCCGGCCTGGTGAGCCACCACCATATCCAGACCGGCTACGCCGACGAGCAAGGCCTCAGGCAACTGGCCGCGCTGTGCGACGCCATCACCACCGAATTTGAGAATGTGCCGGCGGGCGCGCTGCAGGCCCTGGCCGCCAGCCGCCCTGTCGCGCCGGGCGCCGCCGCCGTCGCCATCGCGCAAAACCGCATCGAGGAAAAATCCCACTTCACCGCCAGCGCCGCCGAGTCGGGCGCGCTGGCCGGCGTCAGCTGCGCGCCTTATGCGGCCATAGAAACCGAGGCGCAGCTCGCTGCCGTGCCGGCGGGCCTGCTGCCCGGCATCCTCAAAACCGCGCGCATGGGCTACGACGGCAAGGGCCAGGTCCGCGTCAAGACCGCGGCCGAACTCGCCGCCGCCTGGGCGGGCCTCAAGCAGGCGCCTTGCGTGCTCGAAAAAATGCTGCCGCTCAAGGCCGAATGCTCGGTCATCGTGGCGCGCGGCTGGGACGGCCGCATCGTGAGCTTCGCGCCCCAGCGCAATGTGCATGTGGACGGCATCCTGGCCGTGACCCAGGCCTATGAGGGCAATATGCCGGCCGCCCTGGCGCAACGCGCATTGGCCGCGACCCACGCCATCGCCAAGCACGTCGGCTACGTCGGTGTGCTCTGCGTCGAGTTTTTCCTGGTCGACGACGGCAGTGCCGACGGCGCGCTGGTCGTCAATGAAATGGCGCCGCGCCCGCACAACAGCGGCCATTACACGATGGATGCCTGCGACGTTTCGCAGTTCGACCTGCAGGTCCACGCCATGGCCGGCCTGCCGCTGCCGCAGCCGCGCCAGCATTCGCCGGCCGTCATGCTCAACCTGCTCGGCGATGTCTGGCTCGATGCCGATGGCCGGGCGCGCACGCCCGACTGGCAGGCCGTGCTGGCCCTGCCGGGCACGCATCTGCACCTTTACGGCAAGACCGAAGCGCGCGCCGGCCGCAAGATGGGCCACCTCAACATCACCGGCGCCGACATCGCCGCGGTCAAGGCCACCGCGCGCCAGGCGGCCGCCATCCTGGGGCTGCCCGGGCTTGAAGACATCTGATCGACCTCTGATGATTTTGTCCGGCACCGATCCACAGGCCATCGCTGAGGCCGCCCGCCGCATCCAGGCCGGCGAGCTGGTCGGCTTCCCGACCGAAACCGTGTACGGCCTGGGTGCCGATGCGTCCAGCGACAGCGCCGTCGCCGGCATTTTTTCGGCCAAGGGCCGGCCGGCGGACCATCCGCTCATCGTGCATGTGGCCGACGCCGCGCAGGTGCAGGCTTATGCGAGCAGCGTGCCGCCGTTTGCCGCACGCCTGATGCAGGCCTTCTGGCCCGGGCCGCTCACGGTGATCCTGCCGCGCAAGCCCGGCGTCGCCGCGGCCGCGGCCGGCGGCCAGGACTCCATAGGCCTGCGCTGTCCCGCGCACCCCGTCGCGCTGGCCTTCCTGAAGGCCTGCGACACCGGCGTGGCCGGCCCCAGCGCCAACCGCTTCGGCCGCGTCAGCCCCACCACCGCGCAGCATGTGCGCCAGGAGTTCGGCGACGGCCTGCTGGTGCTGGACGGCGGCCCCTGCGACGTCGGCATAGAGTCCAGCATCGTTGACTGCACGCGCGGCCGGCCCGTGCTGCTGCGCCCGGGCGTGCTCACGCGCGCGCAGCTCGAAGCCGCTTGCGGTGAAGCCGTGCTGGGCAAGGATGAATTTGAGCGGCAGGCCCTGGACCATGTGGGTGAAGCCCCCCGCGCCTCCGGCACGCTGGAGGCGCACTACGCGCCCAACGCCAAGTTGCGCCTGATGGAAGCCGGGGCTATCCAGACCGCACTCGATTTGCTGGGCGCCGATGCCGCCCACATCGCGGTCTATGCCCGCAGCATCGTGCGCATCAAGTCCGAAAAAGTGCTGTACCGCCGCATGCCCGACGACGCGCTGGCCACCGCGCAGCAACTGTTTGCCGTGCTGCGCGACTTCGATGCCAAGGGCGTCAAGCTGATCTGGGTGGAAAACCCGCCGCCGGATGCCGAGTGGGACGGCGTGCGCGACCGGCTGGGGCGCGCTGCCGCGAGCTGAAGCGCGGCTCTGGCCGTGCCGCTATCATGGGCCGGCACATTGTCATTACGAGGCGACTCCCATGCTCTCCATCCTCCTGACCATCTGGTTTCTCCACGTCGCGGCCATGATGAGCCCCGGCGCCAATGTCTTGCTGGTGTCGCAGCTGGCGGCCAGCGACCGGGCGCGCAGCGCGGTGTTCGCGGCCCTGGGCGTGACGGCGGGGGCCGCGATCTGGGCGCTCTGCGCGGTGCTGGGCGTCAATGTGATCTTTCAGGTCTTTCCGGGGCTGCGCCTGGCGCTGCAGGTGGCCGGCGGCCTGTACCTGCTGTATGTGGCGAGCCGGCTCTGGCGTTCCGGCGGTGTGGCGCTGGGCAATAGCGGCCCCACGGTGTCTTCGCCGGCGGCTTTCCGGCTTGGCTTTCTGACCAACATCACCAACCCGAAATCGGCCCTCTTTTTCGGCAGCGTGTTTGCCGCTTCATTCCCGGCATCGCCCAGCCCGGCGCTGCAGGCAGCGGCGGTCGCCATGATCGTGGCCAACGCGTTGTGCTGGCATACCTTGCTGGCCTACCTGTTCTCGCGGGAGCGGGTGCGGCTGGCTTATGCCCGCACGCGTGGAACGGCCGACCGCATCGCCTCGGTGGCTGTGGGCGCATTAGGCCTGGGGCTGTTGGCGGCCTCCTTGCGCGAGGCGCGTTCTTAAACGGTTTTTAAGGCAGCGCGAACTGCCCTTCGGGCTCCGGCTCGTCCGGCCCGCCCTGCGTTTCTTCATCGAGCCACTGCAAATAGGCCGCGGAACCCGCGCTGATCGCTATCTGCACAATCTCCGGCGTCTCGTAGCTGTGGTGCGCACCGATGAAGCGCTCCAGCGCCGCGTAGTGCGCCTGCGGGGTTTTGACCGACAGGCGGAATTCGGTTTCGTTGCACAGCCTGCCCTGCCAGCGGTAAATGCTCTGGATGGGTTGGATCTGCACGCAGGCGCCCAACCGGGCTTCGACAATGGCTTGGGCCAGGCTTTGCGCTTCCTGCGCCGTGGCCGTTGTGGTCAGCACGAGGCAGTACACCTTGTTACTGCCGGAGGAGTGGCTGGCTGCTGGCATGGTGAGGCTCCGGTTCAGCCTGCCGCGGCGGACAGGCGGCTGCCCAAATTTCAGGCATTGTGGCGCAAGCCGCGCCGGATGGGGTTTTGGCCCTCAAGCCCCGGGGTCATCAACAGCTTTGTCCACACCCCTCAGGGATAACTTGCCGGTCCCGGGCTGGGAAATTGCCTAGCGGGCCGCTTCTTTTACGGCCCATTCCAGCAGCGCGTCTAGCGCCGGGCGCGCCGCGCCGGCGTTCGGGTGGTTGATCAGCCCCACCACGATATACCGCGTGCCGCTGTGGCCGTTGGCATAACCCGCGATCGCGCTCACGTCGCGCAGCGAGCCGGTCTTCAGGAAGGCCAGCCCCGCCACGCTTTTGCCGCGCTCGCGCAGCGTGCCGTCCACACCCGCCACGGGCAGCGAATCGGCAAAGTCAGCGGCCAGCGGGCTTCTGGCGGCATGCAGCAGCAGGGCCGACAGGGCCGCCGCCGTCACACGCTCCTGGCGGCTCAGGCCCGAGCCATTGTCCATCAAGGGCGGCGCCGTGCCCGGCAGGTTTTTTTTCCACCAGGCGGCCAGCGCGGCATGGGCCGATTCGAGCGTGCCGGCTTTGGGCTGGCCCAGGCCGGCATGCAGGCCCAGCGTCAAAAAGACGTGCTGGGCCATCACGTTGTTCGAGTATTTGTTGATGTCGCGCACCACTTCCAGCAGCGGCGGCGAGGAGTGCTCAAAGCGTATCGAGGCTTTTTCGCCCGAGAGCGTGCCAGTGCTGCGCAGCATCGCCAGTTCCTGCGGCGTCGCGTCGCGCGCCGTGCCGGTCAGCAGTCCGCCCAGCTGCCGCCACGAGCCCTCGATGGCGCGCGCGGCAAAGCTGGTCGGGTCGGCATAGGCGCTGGGCCAGACTTTTTCGCCGCAGGCCGACGAATAAGTGCCGAGGAATTCGATGTTGAGCGGGTTCTCGACGCTGGCGCGCAGCTCGCTGCGCCAGTCGCCGCAGCGCGCCACGCGCACCAGGGGCACGCTGGCGCCCACCTGCACGCCCGCCAGCGGCGGCTCGTAGCGCACCAGCGCGCGGCCGCTGGGCAGGTCCGGCGTGAACGTCATCACGATGGACTTGAAGTTGATGAGCAGCGCATCGGGCCGCGCGTTGTAGGGCCGCAGCGGCTCGCCGTCGAACTCGCCCGGGTCGGTGGCGGGCACGCTGAAGGCGCTGCGGTCCAGCACGATGTCGCCGCGAATCACCCGCGCGCCGCCGGCCTGCACCTGGGCCAGCAGGGCCTGCAGGCGCTCCACCACGAGTTTGGGGTCTCCCCCGCCCTGCACCACCAGGTTGCCGTTCAGCAGGCCGCCCGAGGTGCTGCCGTCCAGTATCACCCTGGTTTTCCAGGTGAAATCGCGCCCCAGCGCATCGAGTGCCGAGTAGGTGGTGACCAGCTTCATGACCGAAGCCGGGTTCATGGGCGTGTCTATGCGCCAGCTCAGGCGCGGCACCGGCTTGCCGCTGGCTGTGTCGACCACCAGCATGGACACCGCGTCGCGCGGCACCTTGGCGCGTGCCAGGGCTTTTTCAATCGGGGCGGGCAGGCGCGGGGCTTGCGCCAGGGCGGTGCGGGGAATGCAGGGCAGGGCGGCGAACAGCGCGGCGGCCAGCAGGCCCCGCGCAACAGCATGCGGCGCGCGCGGGCGCGGCGGGTCTTGGGTCATGCGGGGATTATCGCGGCAGCGCGCCGGCCATTGGCGGGGATAATCGGGGTGCACCTGCCCGCCAGCCCCTTTGATTCGGGCGCTGCCGGCCTTCGATACACCCGACCGACCGCATGCCCCCATTCCTCAAATTTCTCGCCTTTGACACCAGCACCGACCGCATGTCGGTGGCCGTGACCGACGGCGCGCGGACCTGGCAGCACAGCGGCCCCGGCGGCGCGCAGGCCTCCACCACGCTGATCCCGGCCGTCCTCGCGCTGCTGGCCGAAGCCGGGCTGGCGCTGGGCGAGCTGGACGCCATCGCCTTCGGCCGCGGCCCGGGTTCGTTTACCGGCCTGCGCACCGCCTGCGCCGTGGCCCAGGGCCTGGCCATGGGCGCCAGGGACGGCGCCGGCATGCCGGTGCTGCCCATAGACACGCTGATGGCGGTGGCCGAGGAAGCACGCTCGCAGCAGCCCGGCGCAAAGCCGTCCACCATCACGGCGCTGCTCGACGCGCGCATGGACGAGATGTATGTGCAAAGCTTTGAATTCAGCGATGGCCAGTGCCGCGCGCTGGGCGACTGCGAGCTGCTGCGGCCCGAGGACTTTGTGCCCGATGCCGCGGCCGGGCTGCTGGCCGGCAATGTGTTTGCCGTCTACGCCGGGCGCCTGCCGGCCGCCATGCCCGCGCAGGCCGAGGCCCTGCCCACGGCCGCCGCCTTGCTGCGCCTGGCGCCCATGCTGGCCGCTGCGGGGCACTGCGTGAGCGCCGAGCTCGCCCTGCCGCTTTACGTTCGCGATAAAGTAGCGCTCACCACCGAGGAGCGCGAGCGGGTCAAGGCCGCCAAGCTCGCCGCCCCGCCCCTTTCACCATGAACGCCATCCTCAAGCCCCTGGAAGCCCAGTTCGAAGCCATGACACCCGCATGGCTGGACGCGGTGCTGCGGGTGGAACAAAGCGCCTACAGCCAGCCCTGGACCCAGGGCAACTTCCTCGACTCGCTCAATGCCGGCTACCAGGCGCAGCTGCTGACCGCCGGCAACGCGCCCGACGCCCGGCTGCTGGGCTATTTCGTGGCCATGAAGGGCGTGGACGAGGTGCATTTGCTCAACATCACCGTGGCACCCGAACACCAGCGCCAGGGCTGGGCCCGCGTCATGCTCGACGGGCTGGCCCTCTGGTCGCGCGCCCAGGGCGCGCAGTGGCTGTGGCTGGAAGTGCGTGTGAGCAATGCGCGCGCCAAGGCGGTGTACGAGTGCTACGGCTTTCGCCATGTCGGCACGCGCCGCAATTACTACCCGGCCGGCGCCTCCGCGCGCGAAGATGCCGTGGTCATGAGCCTGGCCCTATGAGCCTGGACCTCGACAAACGGCACCGCGCCATGCTGCGCGAGATGGGCGTGCGCGTGTGGCTGCCCCAAGCGCCCGTCGCGGCTGAAGCGGCAGTGGAGGCCGCTGTCGCCCGTGCCGGCGCCGAAGTGGGTCCAGAGGTTGTTGCGCAGCAAACGCGGCCGGCCGCGGCCCCCGCTGCGCGTGAAGCGCCGCCTCCCGTGCGCAACCCGCCTCCCCGCCCAACGGTGGCTGCCGCGCCGCCAGCCGGGGTGCGTGAAGCTGCCGCACCGGCTACCTCCGGTGCTTGGAGCATGGGCGCGGCCCAGGCTTTGTACGCCGAGGCCGCGCATGACCAGGGCGCGCGCTGGCTGGTGCTGGCCGAAACGCCGGCGGCCGCGCTGCAGCGCGAACCCTTCAATGCTTTCGAGGGCGATGCCGGCAAGCTGCTTGACAACATGCTGCGCGCCGCGCGCCTGCACAAGGCCGGCGTGGTGCTGCTCGCGCCGCTGGTGCGCGGTGCGGCGGCCGGCGTGGGCGCCGCCCTGCCCGAGGCGCTGCCGGCCCTGCTGGCCAGCGCCCAGCCCGACATCGTGCTGGTCATGGGCCGCCTGGCCGCACAGGCCTTGCTGCAATCGAGTGAGCCCTTCGGCAGGCTGCGCGGCCAGGTGCACACCCTGCATGGCGCGCAGCTGGTGGTGACTTATGACGCCACCTATCTGCTGCGCAACCCGTCGGACAAGGCCAAGGCCTGGGACGACCTGTGCCTGGCCATGAGCCGGGTGGCGCAGCCCTGATCAGGCCTTGACGGCATCGCGGCTGGGCGCCAGCACAGAGGCGATCGCCGCCACCATCAGCAGCACCGCAGCCCAGTCCTGCCAGTGCAGCACCTCGCCCAGGCCCAGTGCGCCTGAAAACACGCCCAGGATGGGAATCATCATCACGCTCAGCGTCGAGGCCACGGGCGGCAGCGCGCGCGCCAGCGTGAACCAGGCCGCGTGGGCAAAACCGAAGATCAGCACCGCGTTGTAAACAATCGCCGCCCAGGCCGTAGGCGAGGGCGCTTTCCACTGCGGCAGCTCGAACACCACGCCCAGCCCGCTCATCACCACGGCCGTCATCACCGTCATCCAGAACGAGATCGTCAAGGTCGCGGCCGCTATCGTGGTCTTGCGCAACAGCTGCGTGCCCAGCGCCCAGACGGCCGCCGCCACCAGCGCGCACAGCACGCCCAGCGGCCGGCCCGTCAGGTTGGTCAGCTCATGCCAGAGCAGCAGGGCCACACCCAGCGCCGCGGCAGCCACGCCCAGCCAGTTGCGCGGCTTGAGCTTGGCGCCGAAAAACCAGGCGCCCAGCAGCGCCGAAAAAATCGGCATGGTGTAACCCAGGATGGCGGCGCGGCCGCTGCTCAGGTTTTTGACGGCCAGGATGATGAGCGCATGCCAGACAAACATGTTCGCCGCCGCCAGCCAGAACAGCTCACGCCATTTGTCGCGCGGCACGAAGAAGGGCACCTTGAGCAGCACCATCGCCAGGCCCAGCACCGGAATGCCCAGCCAGATCGAGATTGCGCGAAAGGTCAGCGGCGGGTAGTCCGCGATGCCCATCTTCATCACCGGCCAGTTCAGGCCCCAGACCAGGGTGAGCAGGACCAGGAGGACGAGTTGGCGTTGGGAGAGTTGCATAGGGGGTGGGCGATGGTTTGCGCGATTGTCCCGGTTTGGGGCAAAACCTGCTGGAGAGCCACCTTCTTACAATAGGGGTTATGAATTTCCTCGACATGCTGGGCGCCGCAGAACGCCAAAACAACTCCATGCTCTGCGTCGGCCTGGACCCTGAGCCGACCAAATTCCCCGGCAAGCTCAAGGGCGACGCCAACAAGATTTACGATTTCTGCGCCGCGATCGTTGACGCCACCGCCGACCTGGTGATCTCCTTCAAGCCGCAAATCGCGTATTTCGCGGCCCACCGCGCCGAGGGCCAGCTCGAACGCCTGATGGAGCACATGCGCCGTGTTGCGCCCCAGGTGCCCATCATCCTGGACGCCAAGCGCGGCGACATAGGCTCCACCGCCGAGCAGTACGCGAAAGAAGCGTTCGAGCGCTACGGCGCCGACGCGGTGACGCTTTCCCCCTTCATGGGTTTTGACTCGGTCGCGCCCTATCTGAAATACCAAGGCAAGGGCGCGTTTTTGCTGTGCCGCACCTCCAACCCCGGCGGCGATGATTTGCAGAACCAGCGCTTTGCTTCCATTGAGGGCCAGCCGCTGCTGTACGAACACGTGGCGCGCCTGGCGCAAGGGCCGTGGAACCTCAATGGCCAGCTTGGGCTGGTGGTGGGTGCGACCTATCCGGCCGAGATTGAGCGTGTGCGCACTGTAGCGCCCACTTTGCCCTTGCTGATTCCAGGTGTGGGCGCGCAGGGCGGCGATGCCGTCGCCACCGTCAAGGCCGGCTGGCGTGCCGGTGCGCCCATCATCGTGAATTCATCGCGCGCGATTTTGTACGCGTCGTCGGGAGATGATTTTGCCGATGCCGCGCGTCGGGAAGCGGTAAAGACCCGTGATGTGCTGGAAGCGGCCAGGGATGAGGCTTCGAAGTAGGCTGTTTGCGGCTATTGGCCGGTGCGCCCCCTGCTGAAGGCGCATTCACAGGACAAACCCCTAGCGAAACCCGTATAACTCCGCCGGGTTGTCCACCAGGATCTTTCGCCTCGCCTCATCATTCGAAGCCCAGGAAAACAGCAGGTCATAGAGGTCGACCTCGGAAGGCGGCGGGTTGCGCCCCGGGTGCGGCCAGTTGCTGGCCCAGAGGCAGCGTTCGGGAAACTTCTCGGCCAGCGTGCGCGCGATCAGGCTGACGTCGTCATAGCCGGGCGCGCCCACCTTGGAAGTTTCGTAGGGCGCCGACAGCTTGATCCACACCTTGCCGGTGTCCAGCACGCGCAGCAGCGACTGGAAGGCGGGATGCTCGGGCTTGACGGGTTCTAAAAACTTGCCGTTGTGGTCTATCACCAGCTTGCAGGGCAGGCGCTTGAGCATTTCTTCGTGCTCGGGGAAATTGCGGCCGTCGAGTTGCAGGTTGACCATCCAGTCCATGGCCGCCAGGCGCGCCGCCATGGGCTCCAGCGAACTCCACTCCAGCACCGGGTTGATCATCATGTAACGCACACCGCAGATGCCGCCATCGCCCAGGCGCCGCAGTTCGGCATCCGTCACCTCGGGCGCTACCAGCGCAATGCCGCGTCCCGACTCGCCGAGCTGCGCCACCGCGTCCAGCGTGCAGCTGTTGTCAAAACCGTAGGCCGAGGGCTGGACGATGACGGCGCGGCCCAGGCCCAGCGCTTGTTGCACTTCGCGATACGTGGACACCGGCAGGTGCGGCGGCACCCAGGCCACGTTGGGCACCATGGGGTATTTGTCTTCGTAGATGTGCACATGGCAGTCGCAGGCGCCGGCGTAGGTTTTGTTCTGGGTGGCTTGCATGAAGAAAAGGGCTTTCGCAAAAAGTGGAAAGTTGGGGCGGCATTCAGGCCGGCTGCGGCGCCTGTGTGGCCTGCTGCCAGCGGTGGGCCTGCGTCGCGTTCACCGCGCCCTGCGGCGCGCGCCCCTGCAGCAGCTCGGCCACCTGGGCCACGGTTTCCATCGCCTGGTGCTCCACCGCGGGCGGCGTGAGGCCGCCTATGTGGGGCGAGGCGATCACGCGCGGGTGCGCGGCCACGCGCGGCGAAGGCATCTGGTCGGGCGCGCGGCCCACGTCGACCGCGCAGCCGGCGATGGTGCCGGCGTCCAGCGCGGCGATCAGCGCGTCATCATCGACCAGGTTGCCGCGTGAGGCGTTGATGAAAAACGCGCCGGGCTTCATGGCCGCGAAGCTGGCGGCGTTCATCAAATTCTCGGTCGCTTCGGTCGCGGCGGCCAGGCAGACCACATAGTCGGCGCGCTGCAGCAGAGGCAGCAGCTCGACCTGCTCGAGCTCCTTGCGGCCGGTCGGCGTGTAGGGGTCGTGCACCACGATGCGCATGCCCAGCGCAAGCGCCACCTCGCAGAGGTAGCGGCTGATCTGCCCATAACCGATCACGCCCAGCGTGGCGCCGCGCAGCTCGCGGCCCATGGCGGGCAGCACGGGCCGGCCCGCGTGGTAGTCGGCCGTGGTGGCGCTGATGTGGCGGCTTAAATCAATCATCACGCCGACAATCCATTCGCTGACCGAGGGGATAAAACCCGCGCTGGCTTGCGTGACCAGCACGCCGTGGCGGCTGGCGGCCGGCACGTCGATGTTGCGGATGTCGATGGCGCAGCGCACAAAGGCCAGCAGGCGCGGCAGCGCCGCGAACAGCGCCTCGTCGCCCACCGTCTGGCGGTAGGAAATGATGACCTCGCAATCGGCGGCCAGCGCGGCCAGTTCGCTGGAGGAAAGGTCGGTGTCGCCCGGGTTGAGGCGCACTTCGGCGACGGCCCGCAGCGCGGCGATCGCGCGGTCGCCGAAGTAATGCGCGAGCTTGCTTTGGGGGTGGCTGACAAAAACCGTCGTCATTCAAAAAACCTTGTGTTCAGTGCCTGCCAACAATCAGCGCCCGCGGGCCTGGTATCTCGCGACCGAGTCGCGCGCCACCAGCGTGGGCTGGAAGATGTATTCCCGGGTCTCTATGGAAGGGTCGGCCAGCCGGCTCATCACGCGCTCGACCATGACCTGCGCCATCTCGGGCACCGGCAGGCGCACGCTGGTCATGGCCGGGTGCATCAGGGTGGAGAGGAACACGTTGTCGATGCCGATCACCGACACGTCTTCGGGAACGGCCAGGCCGGCGTCGCGAAAACCCGCCATCAGGCCGAAAGCCATCAGGTCGTTGACGCCTATCACGCCGGTGGGCCGCTCGGGCCCTTGGGCCAGCAAGGCGGCCTGGGCGCGGCCGACTTCGCTCATCATGGAGTCGCCGTACTCGTCGACCGGCGTGCCCTCGACGACGCGGGCGCTGCCTTCCAGCCCCGCGCTTTTCGCGGCGGCCATAAAGCCGGCGATTTTTTCGTTACGGCTCATGGTGCGGCCGGCCGGCGTGACGAACGCCAGGCGGCGGTGGCCCAGGTCTATCAGGTGCTGCGTGGCGATGCGCGCCGACTCGAAGCTGTCCACCGTGACGTGGTCGACGATGGAGCGCCTATTCGGCGTGGCGCGCCTGTCGTAGCTCACCATCACCATGCCGCGTTCGGCCGCGGCCTCCACGTGCTGCTCGTCGATCAGCGAGGAGATGATGATCACGCCGCGCACGCCGTGGGCCAGCAGGTCGTCGAAGAAGCGCGTCTCCTTGTCCCTGTCGCGGTAGGTGTTGCCAATCATGATGCGAAAGCCGTAACGCTCCTGCGCCAGGGTTTCGATCTCGCGCGCGATGAAGCCGTACATGGGGTTGGCCATGGACGGCACCAAAAGGCCTATCAGCGGCGTGTAGCCGGTCTTGAGCTGGCGCGCCGTGGAGTTGGGCCGGTACTTGAGCTCGGCGATCGCGGCTTCCACGCGCGCCAGCGTCTCGGCGGCCATGCGGTTGGCACGGCCGTTGAGCACGTTGGACACGGTGCTGGTGGAAACCCCGGCCAGGCTGGCGACATCTCGGATCTTGCTCACGGCGTTTGTCTTTTCATCAAGGTTTGAGGGCGGTCACAGCCCCATGCGGGTCGGTAGCCACAAGGAAAATTGCGGCACCAGCACCAGCAGGATAAGCGTGACGAACAGCACCGCCAGGTATTTCATCATGGGCCGGGCCACGTCCTTGACGTGCGTGCCGGTGATGGCGCAGGTGGCGAACAAGCCCAACCCGACCGGCGGCGCGAACAAGCCCAATCCCATGGCAATCACCATGACGGTCCCAAAATGTAATGGATTGACGCCCAGCTGGGAGGCAATCGGCGTCAGCAGGGGGCCGAAAATGATCAGCGCGGGCGCGCCCTCCAGCACGGCGCCGAAGACGATCATGATGAGCACCGAAAGAATCACGAACATGGTGCTGCCATAGGCATGCGCAAAACCGATCATGAAAGTCGACAGGTATTGCGGGATCTGCTGTATGGTCAGCGCAAACGACACGCTGGACGCCGCCGCCACGATAAAAAGGATGCCGCCGGCCATGGAAGCCGAGCGCACAAAGAGCTGCGCCACCGACCTCACCGTGAGCTCGCGAAACGCCATCCAGCCCACCACCAGCGCATAGACCACGGCAAAGGCCGAGACCTCTGTGGAGGTCGCCACCCCCGAGGTCACGCCCTTGCCGATCATGGCCACCATGATGAGCGCCACCATGGCGCCGCCCAGCAGGCGCAGCATCGGCGTGCGCACGTCAAAGGCTTCGTCGGGGTTGATGCGCGTGCCCACGTAAACCGTCACTGCCGCCAGCGACAGCGCCAGCACGGCCGCCGGCACCAGCCCGGCCATGAAGAGGCCGGCAATCGAGATGTTGGCGACAAAACCCATGATGATCATGTTGATGCAGGGCGGAATCGTCTCTGCCATCACGGCCGTGCAGGCCAGCAGGCCCGCGGTCTCGTTCGGGTCCTGCTTGGTCTTGCGCACCGCCGGCATGGTGATGCCGCCCACCGCCGCGATGTCGGCCAGCTTGGAGCCCGACACGCCCGAGAAGAAGGCGGTCGCCGTGATGGTGATCAGCCCCAGCCCGCCGCGCACCCGGCCGAACATGCGCAGCAGCAGCTCGATCAGGCGCGAGGACATGCCGTTGGACTCCATCAGCAGCCCGGCCAACACAAAAAAGGGAATCGCCAGCAGCACATAGTGGTCGGTGCCGGCCATCACCTGCTGCGAATACACCAGCATGGGCAGGGATGGGTCGGCCATGAAGAACACCAGCGAGGACAGGCCCAGCACAAAGGCAATCGGCACGCCCAGCAGCAGGCCGCCCAGGAAGCCGGCGGTCAGCAGCATCCAGGGCTTGATGGCCAGGCCGGGCAGCAGCATGTTCCAGCCCACCACCGCCGCCACCATGGCGATACCGATTCCCAAGGTGGACCAGACCACGCGCGAAGGGCCGTTGACGGCGTTGGCGATGCCGAACAGGGTCATGAACAGGCTGCCGATCACCACGGGGAAGGTGTAAATCCATTGCGGCAGGCCTATGGGCGTGGTGCTGGACCAGGAGTCCACCAGCAGGCCGACCGAGGAGACGAAGAGGCTGGCCGAAACCCCCACGATGATCCAGCTCGCGAACTGGACCAGCGCCGGCTGCCAGCGCGCGGGCAAAAGGCCGCGGAAGATGTCCACGCCCACATGCTGGCTGCGTGCCAGCACCGTGGCCGCGCCGAAAAACACCAGCACGATCATCAGCGCGCGCGCCACCTCCTCGGCCCAGTCAAAGGGCTCGTGCAGGAAGTAGCGGAACACCACCGAGGCAAACACCACCAGCACGTCGACGGCCAGCACCACGCCCGCGACGTACTCGGTCATGCGCATCAGCCAGGCTAGCCAGCGGCCCGGCGAATGGCCGACGCTGAAGCCGGGCGCGGACGCCTGCGCCGGGTTGTGGGACGGGGTTGCGGTACCGGGCAGGGCCGCCGACAGGCTGGCTTCCATGCTCAGCCCCGCGCCGCGCTGATGGCCGTGAACAGCGGCGCGGTTTCAGGGTATTGCTTGGCAAAGCCCGCCCAGAGTTTGGTTTCCATTTCCTTGCGCACCTGGTCGCGCTCGTTTTTGGCCATGGGTGTGAAAGTGATGCCGAGTTTCTTCAGGTCTTCAATGCCCTGCAGGCCTTTTTCGGTGCCGGTCTTGCGCAGCTGCACCGTCGAATCGGCGGCGGCCTTCATGAAGGCCGGGCGCAGCTCGGCCGGAATCCGCTCTATGCCGCGCTTGCCCATGATGCAAACCATGGGGCTGAACAGGTGCTCGGTCATCCAGCAGTGCTTGACGACCTCGTTGAGCTTGCTGGCCAGCACCGTGCCCGAATCGTGTTCAAAGCCGTCGACCACGCCGGTCTGCGCGGCCATGTAAAGCTCGCCGAAGGAAATCGGCGTGGGGATCGCGCCCATGATCTTGAAGGTCTCGATAAAGGCCGGCGTCGGCAGCACGCGCAGCTTGACGTTCTTGATGTCGGCCAGCGACTTGACCGGCTGCTTGGTGTAGACGTTGCGGGCGCCGTAGTGCGCGCTCCAGGTGATGACCTGGCAGCCGGTGCTTTTCTGCAGCATCTCGTTGAGTTTGGCGCCCACGCCGCTGTCCAGTGCCTTGGCCACGTGCTCGTAGCTGTCGAACAGGTAGCCCAGGTCCAGCATGCCGAGCTGCGGCGTCACCGTGGCCCAGATGGACGAGCCGGTCAGCATCATGTCGATGGAGCCGACCTTGACCTGCTGCACCACGTCGCTTTCCTTGCCGAGCTGGTTGTTGGGAAAGTAGTCGATGCGTACCTTGTCGCCCACGGCCTTCTTGAGGTTGGCCTCCATGAGCTGCTGCCAGGCGAAGTGCGAGGAATTGAGGTCGGGCAGGTGCGCGGACGACAGGCGCAGCGCGACGCTGGACTGGGCCTTGGCCAGGCCGGAAAACCCCGTTGCCATGGCAACAGAGGCGGCCGAAGTGGCCTGGACAAAGCGGCGGCGTGAAAGTGAACCCATTTTTTGTCTCCTGATGTGTTTTGCGGTGCGCTGGGGAATCTCGGTGTTCTTTGTAGAACGATTTACTGTATCGTTGCACCAAATTGGCCGTCAAGCTGGACTGGCGCGGTTTTGCTAGGTGTTTTCCTCCGTAAACCGGTGTTTGGGTGCAGCTTTTGCCGCCGGCAGCAAGAGCGCGATGAAATCCAGGGGGGACAGACCCGACGCCCCTTTTTGGTTCGTTCGGCAATCGCGGAAAACCCGGGTCTTGACGGGACCCGGTAGCGGCGCAGAATGCATCAGCTGCCGAGCTTGTATGTACAAGTTACCTGCGGCAACCGGCGGGGTATATGGGCACGGTTCGTGCTCTCCTCTAAAGCCTCCCAGGGCCAGGGCGCAGCCGCCACAAGCGGCGCAGCGCATTCTTTTTGAACCGTCCAACAGAAGGAAACCATCTTGAACCACATGCTCCCCCTCATCAGCCGCCGCGTGCTCTGCGCCACGGCTGCGGCCGCCATGCTGGCCTGCGGCGCCGCGCTGGCCGCCACGCCCAAGGACACGCTGGTGCTGGCATTCGGCTTTGACGACATCATCACCATGGACCCGGCCGAGGCCTTCGAGCTGTCCGCCGGTGAGGTCATGGGCAACACCTACGACCGCCTGCTGCGCCTGGACGTGAACGACCCGTCCAAGCTGGTGGGCGACGTGGCCAAGTCCTGGAGCGTCTCGGCCGACGGCAAGACCTATACCTTCGAGATCAAGCCCGGCCTCAAATTCGCCTCGGGCAACCCGCTGACGGCCGAAGAGGTGGCCTACTCGCTGCAGCGCGCCGTGATGCTGGACAAATCCCCGGCCTTCATCCTCACGCAGTTCGGCTTTTCCAAGGCCAACGTCAAGGACAAGATCAAGGCCGCCGGCCCGGGCACGCTGACGCTGGAGACCGACAAGGCTTACGCGCCGACCTTTGTCTTCAACTGCCTGACCGCCAATGTGGCCGCCATCGTCGACATGAAGCTGGTGCAGTCCAAGGAGGTCAACGGCGACTGGGGTTATGCCTGGCTCAAGACCAACTACGCCGGCTCCGGCCCGCTCAAGCTGCGCGAGTGGCGCGCCAATGAAATCGTGGCGCTGGAGCGCAACGACAACTACTACGGCACCAAATCCAAGCTGGCGCGCGTGATCTACCGCCACGTGAAGGAATCGGCCACGCAGCGCCTGCTGCTGGAAAAAGGCGATATCGACATCGCGCGCAACCTGAGCCCGCAGGACATCGCGGCGCTCTCGGCCAACAAGGACGTGAAGCTCACCTCCACACCCAAGGGCACGGTCTACTACATCAGCCTGAACCAGAAGAACCCCAACCTGGCCAAGCCCGAAGTGCGCGAAGCCATGAAATACCTGGTCGACTACGGTGCCATCGGCGACACGCTGGTCAAGAACATCGGCGTGATCAACCAGAACTTCCTGCCGCAAGGCCTGCTGGGCGCGAGTACCGACAAGCCCTACAAGCTCGACGTGGCCAAGGCCAAACAGCTGCTGGCCAAGGCGGGCCTGCCCAACGGCTTCAAGGTGACCATAGACATGCGCACCATACAGCCGGTGCAGGGCATCACCGAAGCCTTCCAGCAGACGGCCAAGCAGGCCGGCATAGACATCGAGATCATCCCCGGCGACGGCAAGCAGACGCTGACCAAGTACCGCGCGCGCGCCCACGACATGTACATAGGCCAGTGGGGCGCCGATTACTGGGACCCGCATTCGAACGCCGACACCTTCACGCGCAACCCCGACAACGCCGACGACGCCAAGTCCAAGCCCCTGGCCTGGCGCAACGCCTGGGCGATTCCCGAGCTGACCAAGCAGTCGGACGCCGCCGTGCTGGAGCGCGACGCCGGCAAGCGCAAGAAGATGTACGAGGAGCTGCAGGCCGAGTTCCGCAAGACCAGCCCCTTCATCATGCTGTACCAGCAGACCGAGGTGGCGGCCTACCGCAGCAACGTCGACGGCCTGAAGCTGGGCCCGACCTTTGACAGCAACTACGTGTTCAACGTGTCCAAGCACTGACGGCTCCACCGACTTTGGCCATCCCAGACCCCACGGCCGCCGGCGTGGCGCCGCTCAGCGCGGTGAGCACGCGCACGGCGGGCCAGCGCCTGACGCCGCACGCCAAAAGCTTTGGCAACTTCCTGGTGGTGATACTGCTCACCTACCTGGGCCTGCTCGCGGTGACCTTCTTCATAGGCCGGGTGATCCCGATAGACCCGGTGCTGGCCATCGTGGGCGACCGGGCGCCGGCCCATGTGATCGCGCGCGTGCGCGAAGAGCTGGGCCTGGACAAGCCTATCTACCAGCAGTTCTACATCTACCTGGGCAAGGTGCTCAAGGGCGACTTCGGCACCTCGGTGCTGACCGCCAACCCGGTGATGACGGACATCAAGCGCGCCTTTCCGGCCACGCTGGAACTGGCCAGCCTGGGCATCTTGATAGGCGCGGGCCTGGGCGTGCCGCTGGGTGTGTGGGCGGCCGTGCGGCGCGGCAAGCTGGTGGACCAGGTGGTGCGCGTGATAGGCCTGGTCGGTTATTCGGTGCCCATCTTCTGGCTGGGGCTGATGGCGCTGGTGGTGTTTTATGCGCGCCTGGGCTGGGTCTCGGGGCCGGGCCGCATCGACGTCAGCTATGAATACACGCTCACGCCCGTCACCGGCCTGCTGCTGCTGGACACCGCCATGGCCGGCGAGTGGGAGGCGTTTCGCAATGTGTTCTCGCACCTGATCCTGCCGGCCTCGCTGCTCGGCTATTTCGCGCTGGCCTATATCAGCCGCATGACGCGTTCCTTCATGCTCAACGAACTCGCGCAGGAATATGTGGTCGCCGCGCGCGCCAAGGGCTTGTCGGAGTCGCGCATCATCTGGCGCCACGCGTTGCGCAATGCCATGGTGCCGCTGGTGACGGTGATCGCACTGTCCTATGCCGGCCTGCTCGAAGGCTCGGTGCTGACCGAGACCGTGTTCGCCTGGCCGGGCCTGGGCCTGTACATCACCAACTCGCTGCAAAACGCCGACATGAATGCGGTGCTGGGCGGCACCATCATCGTGGGCTCGATTTTTGTGGGCTTGAATTTGCTCTCAGACGTGCTCTACAAGCTGCTCGATCCAAGGACCCGCATCCGATGACTTCCAAGGCCGCATCCTTGCGCAGCTGGCTGGACACCGACCGCCCCACTTCGCGCCGCCAGGCCTTTATGGGCCGGGTCTACCACGGCTGCCGCGATTTTTCGCGCAACCGGCTGGCCATGCTGGGCCTCTTCATCGTGCTGGGCCTGGTTGGGGTGGCGATCTTTGCCGAGCTGCTGGCGCCTTATTCGGCCTATACCGGCGACCTGCGCACCACGCGGCTGCTGCCGCCCTCGTGGACGCATTGGTTCGGCACCGACGACCAGGGCCGGGACATCCTCTCGCGCATCATCATAGGCTCGCGCATCACGCTGATGGTGGTGATCCTGGTGGCGGTGCTGGCCGCGCCGCTGGGCCTGATCGTCGGCACCGTGGCCGGTTATGCCGGCGGCTGGGTCGATGCGGTGCTGATGCGCATCACCGACATCTTTCTCGCGTTTCCCCGCCTCATCCTTGCGCTGGCCTTTGTCGCTGCGCTGGGGCCCGGCATACAGAACGCGGTGATCGCGATTGCCATCACCTCCTGGCCGCCGTATGCGCGCATGGCGCGCGCCGAGACGCTGACGATACGCCAGACCGACTACATCGCCGCCGTGCAGCTGCTGGGCGCCTCACCCTGGCGCATCGTGCTGGGCCACATCATGCCGCTGTGCCTGTCCTCGGTGATCGTGCGCGTGACGCTGGACATGGCGGGCATCATCTTGACCGCCGCGGGGCTGGGCTTTCTGGGCCTGGGCGCGCAGCCGCCCATGCCGGAGTGGGGCGCGATGATCGCCAACGGCCGCCTGTACGTGCTGGACCAGTGGTGGGTGGCGGCCGCGCCCGGCGCCGCGATTTTTATCGTGAGCCTGGCCTTCAACCTGCTGGGCGACGGCCTGCGCGACGCGCTGGACCCCAAGGCGGCCAAATGACGGCGCATTCCGCAACACCCTTGCTCGTCGTCGAGGACCTGCGCGTGAGCTTTCCGCGCCGCGACGGCGGCATGACCGAGGCGGTGCGCGGTGTGTCTTTCACGCTGGGCCGCGAGCGCCTGGGCATCGTCGGGGAGTCGGGCTCCGGCAAGTCGCAAACCGGCCGCGCCATCATGGGGCTGACCGCACCTGAGGGCCGCATCAGCGCCCAGCGCCTGGAGTTTTCCGGCGTGGACCTGCTTAACTGCGCGCCGGCGCAACGCCGCGCGCTGCGCGGCGGCCGCATCGCCATGGTGCTGCAGGACCCGAAGTTTTCGCTGAACCCGGTCATGACGATTGGCGCGCAGATCGTGGAGACGCTGCAGGCCCATACGCGTGTTTCGTCGGCTGAAGCCAAAAAACGCGCGCTCGCCGCGCTCGAATCCGTGCGCATCGACGACCCGGCGCGCGTCTTCAAGCTCTACCCGCATGAGGTCTCGGGCGGCATGGGCCAGCGCGCGATGATCGCCATGATGCTGATCGCCGACCCCGACCTGCTGATCGCCGACGAGCCTACCTCGGCCCTGGACGTCACGGTGCAGCTGCAGGTGCTGTCCATACTCGACACCCTGGTGGCCGAGCGCGGCATGGGCCTGATATTGGTTTCGCACGACCTGCGGCTGGTGTCCACCTTCTGCGACCGCATCCTCGTGATGTATGCCGGCCGTGTGGTGGAGGAACTCGCCGCCGGCGGCCTGGCCCAGGCCAAACATCCCTACACGCGCGGCCTGATGGCCTGCCTGCCCAGGCTGGGCGCGTCCACCCATCCGCTGGCCACGCTGGACCGGAAACCGGAGTGGGCGCTGTGAGCGCGGCGACTGGACCCACTGCACTGGGACTGGATGCCAGCGGCCTGCGCGTGGAATACGACGGCTTTGTCGCGGTCGCCGACACCTCCTTCACCGTGAACCCCGGCGAGAGCTTCGGCATCGTCGGTGAATCGGGTTCGGGCAAGTCCACGGTGCTGCGCGCCATCTGCGGGCTGGCGCCGCGCACGGCCGGCACGGTGCGGCTGCTGGGACAGGACAGCGCGCCCGGCAGCAAGGCCTTCAGGCGCCAGGTGCAGATGGTGTTCCAGGACCCTTATGGTTCGCTGCACCCGCGCCACACGGTGGACCGCATCCTGGCCGAGCCGCTGGCCATCCACGGCATCCTCGATGCGGAGGCGCGCATAGAGCGCGCGCTCGAGGAAGTCGGTTTGGGCACGGGCTTTCGTTTTCGCTATCCGCACCAGCTTTCGGGTGGGCAACGCCAGCGCATCGCGATCGCGCGGGCCTTGATCCTGGAGCCGCAAATCCTGCTGCTGGACGAGCCCACTTCCGCGCTGGACGCCTCGGTGCAGGCCGAGGTGCTCAACCTGCTCGAAGAACTGCGGCGCCGGCGCGGCCTGACTTTCATCATGGTGAGCCACGACCTGGCCGTCGTCACCCATTTGTGCGAGCGGCTCATGGTGATGCAGCGCGGCCAGACGGTGGAGATGCTGCCTTCGGCCGACCTGGCGGCGCACAAGGTCAGCAATGCCTACACGCTGAGCCTGATGGAAGCTTCCACCGGCTTCAAGCGCCGCGCCCAGGCCGGGGTGGCCACCGCGGCATAGTGGTGGCTATTCTTGACTGGCGCATTGGGCGTGCGCGTGCTTTAATTTCCTTTCACCCACGGAGGTCTCCGACATGATCAACTGGGAAGCCCACGCCTGCCTGCCGCTGCATCCGGCGGCCGATTTTTCGCCCATGGACGCCTTGCGCGCCGCGGGCGTCAACTACGTGTCCGTCAACGTCGGCATGGACATGAACCCGGTGTCGCAAATCATGGCGGTGATCGCCGCCTTTCGCACCAGGATCGCGGCGAACCCGGATCGCTACCGGCTGGTCTCCAGCGTGGAAGAGATTCGCGAAGCCGCCGCGGCGGGCGTACTCGCCATCGGTTTTGACCTCGAAGGCGCGATGCCTTTGCAGGAGCACACCGAGATGGTGGCGCTGTACCGCGAGCTCGGCGTGCGGCAAATCCACTTCGCTTACAACCGCAACAACAGCGTGGCCGACGGCTGCCATGACGAGGCGCGCGGCCTCACGCCGCTGGGCCTGCGCATGGTGCGGGCCGTCAACAAGGCCGGCCTGCTCATGGACTGTTCGCACACCGGCCGGCGCTGCAGCCTGGACATCATGGCGGCTTCGTCAAAGCCGGTGATCTTCAGCCACGCCAACCCGCTGGCGCTGGTGGAGCACGGGCGCAATATCACTGACGAGCAGATACGCGCTTGCGCGGCCACCGGCGGCGTGGTCTGCATCTCGGGCGTGTCGGCCTTTCTCGGCACCCCCACGCCGGATGCCAGCGACATGGTGCGGCATGTGGCCTATGTGGCCGGCCTGGTGGGCGCGCAGCATGTGGGCATAGGCCTGGACATCAGCTTCCGCCAGGATGAACTCAACGACAACCCGCCCGGCGACTACGACCCGGACTACTGGTGGCCCAAGGCTGCCGGTTACGATCGCAGCGTGCAGCGCATGACTTACACGCCGGTCGAAACCTGGCGGCTGTTGCCCGAGGCCTTGCGCCAGGTGGGCCTGGGCGCGGCCGAGATCGAGGGCGTGATGGGCGACAATATGATGCGTGTGGCCGGCATCGCCTGGCAGCACGCCTGAACATCCCGCAACCCACCGGCAGCTTCTCATGTCTTCGATCACGCTTCGTTTCCTGGCTGAACCCAGCACCGTCAACTTCGGCGGCAAAGTCCACGGCGGCACCGTCATGAAATGGATTGACGAGGCCGGTTATGCCTGCGCCACCAGCTGGGCCAAACGCTACTGCGTCACCGTCTCGGTGGGCAGCATACGTTTTCAGCGCCCCATCATGATCGGCGACCTGGTCGAGGTCGAAGCCCGGCTGGCCTACACCGGCACGACCAGCCTGAACATCTCGGTGGAAGTGCGCGCCGGCGACATGAAAATCGGCCAGATGGCGGTGATCACCGAATGCCTGGTGGTGTTTGTCGCGGTGGACCTGGACGGCAAGGCCTTGCCCGCCCAGGAATGGCGGCCCGAGACCCCCGGCGACGTCGCCCTGGCCCAGCGCGTCAAGGCGCACCTGGACGCCGCGCGCAGCATGCAGCTGTCCTGAGCCGCGCCTGTCTCGTTCCGCTGATGCAAAGTAACTCCCTGACGGGTCGCGACCTGGCGGCCGCCCTCACCGTGGTCGTGCTGTGGGGCGTCAATTTTGTGGTGATGAAATTCGCGCTGCGCGACTTCACGCCGTTTCAGCTCGGTACTGCGCGGTATGTATTTGCCGCGCTGCCGCTGGTGCTGCTGGTACGCCCGCCCAAGGTGGCCTGGAAATGGATCGCGGCCTACGGCCTGCTGCAGGGTGTGGGGCAGTTCGGCATTTTGTTTTTTGCGCTCAAGGTCGGCATGACGGCGGCGCTGGCCTCGGTGCTGCAGCAGACCCAGGTGTTCTGGACGGCGCTGTTCGGTTTTGTGCTGCTGCATGAGCGCGCCAGCCGCCCGCTGCAGGCCGGCCTGGCGCTCGCGGCCCTGGGCCTGGCCTGCTTCGCGCTCAACTACGTGGGCACGGACGGCAGCAGCGCCACCACGCCGCTGGGTTTTGTGCTCACGCTGTGCGCGGCGGCCATGTGGGCCATGTCCAACATCGTGGCGCGCCGCGTGCAGCAGACCTACAAGGACTATTCGCCGCTGGCTTTTGTGGTGTGGAGCAGCCTGGTCGCGGTGCTGCCGTTCGCGGCCCTCTCCTGGGCTTTCGATCCCGAGCCCCTGCGCTGGCACTGGCTGGAGGCGCGCGCCTCGAGCTGGGCCGCCGTGGCTTACCTGGGCTGGGCCGCCACCATCCTGGGCTACGGTCTGTGGACCAACCTGCTCAAGCGCCACCCCGCGAACCGCGTCGCGCCTTTCAGCCTGGGTGTGCCCGTCGTTGGGCTGGCCACCGGCATGCTGGTGCTGGGCGAGGTCGTCACGCCCTGGCAATGGGCCGGTGTCGCGTTTGTGGTGGCCGCGCTGGCTTGTGTGATGCTGGGTGGGCGGGTGTTCAGGCCGGGCCCGCAACAGGCCTGACGCCAGCCGCCTGCCTGTCGCCAAACCAGGCCGCCAGCAGCTCCAGCGTGTAGCGCACCTTGGCCGGCTGCTCGCCGCGCCGCGGCGTGACGGCGTACACCGGCATGTCTTCCATGCGCCAGCCCGGCAGCACCGGCAGCAAGCGGCCTTCGGCCAGCGCCTTGCGGTCGTCCTCGCTCACGCCCATGCTGATGCCCCAGCCGGCGACAGCCAGCGCGTGCAGCGCCGTGACCTGCGAGACCTGTACCCGGCCTTCCAGCCTCAGGGTTTCGCGCTCGCCGGACGGGCCCAGCAGCTCCAGCATGTCCGCGCTGTTGCTGCTGTTGGGTTTGCTGCCCAGCCAGTCGTGGCGCAGCAAATCCTGCGGCGTGGCGGGCCAGCCGCGTTCGGCCAGGTAGGCCGGCGAGGCGCAGAGCTGGCGCGCGGTGCTGCCCAGCTTGCGCGCGACCAGGCTGGAGTCGGCCATCTCACCCACGCGCACCGCGATGTCCACCCGCTCCGCGATCAGGTCTATCAGCTTGTCGTCCAGCAGCAGGCGCAGGCTGAGCCTGGGGTAGCCGCGCAAGGGCGCCAGCGCCGAGGCCAGCAGGCTGCCGAAGCCCACGGGCGCGGCCAGCCGCAGCTCGCCCTCGGGTTCGTCGCGCAGGCGCACCAGGGCTTGCTCGGCCTCGCGCGCGGCACCCACCATGGCCGCGCAACCGGCGTGGTAGCGTTCGCCGGCCTCGGTCAGCGTGAGGCGCCGGGTCGAGCGGTGCAGCAGGGCCAGGCCCAGCGCCTGCTCCAGCTGGCGCAAATGCTGGCTCACGGCCGAGGGCGTCATGCCCAGGCGGCGCGCCGCCGCCGTCAGCGAGCCCGCCGCCACCACCTCGGCAAAAACGGCCATGCGCTTGAGCTGGTCCAGGGATTTGTCACTCATTGATTAGTTGTACTTCACAGTGTTGTCGAATTTTGCCGTCTATTCAGCTGCTTGTGAAGCAATCAAACTAACAGCTTCTTTCAACCACAGGGAAATCTCCATCATGAACATCGCACTCATAGGCGCCACCGGTTTTGTAGGCGCACCGATTCTTTCCGAACTGCTGGGCCGCGGCCACAAGGTCACGGTGCTGGCCCGCAACCCCGGCAAAGTCGCGCCGCAAACCGGCCTCAAGGTCGTTGCCGCCGACGCGCTGGACGCCGGCCAGGTCGCCAAGGCCGTGGCCGGCCATGACGCCGTCATCAGCGCCTACAACCCCGGCTGGGGCGAACCAAAGATTTATGACCTGCACCTGCAGGCCAGCCAGGCCATCGTGACCGGCGTCAAGCAGGCCGGCGTGAAGCGCCTGTTGGTGGTGGGCGGCGCGGGCAGCTTGTATGTGGCACCCGGCCTGCAGCTGGTGGATACACCGCAGTTCCCCGCCGAATACAAGCAGGGCGCGCTGGCCGCGCGCGAAGCGCTCAACCAGCTCAAGCTCGAAACCTCGCTGGACTGGAGTTTTGTCTCGCCTCCCATTGGGTTGGCGCCCGGCGAACGCAGCGGCAAATACCGGCTGGGTGGTGATGAACTGCTGCCCGGCCAGGGCGACAAGCCGGCAGGCATTTCTGTGGCCGACCTGGCCGTGGCGATTGTGGATGAGGTGGAGACGCCTCGGCATATACGGCGCCGGTTCACGGCGGCCAATTAACGCTGATTTGGCCATGCAGCGGGGGGGGCTTGCCGGGTCTTGCTCCGGCTTGCGCGCCTGCTCCCTCTGCTGAGAGCTGCTGGCCGGGGTTGCCCGGCGGCAAGTAACTTTCTTTTGCTTCGCCAAAAGAAAGTCACCAAAGAAAAGGCGACCCTGGTGTCTGCGTCCCTCCGCTTCGCTGCGGGCAACCTGCGGTGCTCGGTTCAGGCGGGGTCTCGCTAAACTCGCTCCGTTTCACTCCGCTCAGACAACGCGATCCCTGATCCGCCTGAACCTCCGCTCCTCGGCGCATACACAAGGGGTGGGAGAAGGAATACCTAACAGCCAAATACCGAAAACCACAAGGACACGCCATGGCGTGTCCTTGTTTGTATTTGTCTTCTTTGTCTTTGGTATTTGGTTCCCGATCCCGATTGCCCCGTCCTGGCTGGGCCGAGGAGCGCAGAGACAAGCGGATAAGGGCCGGCGTTGTCTGAGCCGAAGGCGAGTTTAGCCGGACCCCGCTTGGCTCGAGCACCGCAGGTTGCCCCGCAGCGAAGCGGAGGGGACCCAGACTGCGGGTCGCCTTTCTTTTGGGTACTTTTGGTGTTTGCGTAACTTCGCTTCGCGAAGTGAGCAAACCCCGCGCGCGTAGCGCGCCTTTGGCGAACAAAGAAAACCCGCTTTGCGGGTTTCGCCAAAAGTGCCTCGCCCGCCGGGGCGAGACCCGGCCAGCGGAACCAAGAAGAGGAAAGAGGAGGATGAAGAGGAAGAGCGCGCCCGCCGGAGCAAGACCCGGCTCAACCACCCTTCTCTTCTTTCGTCACCAACCAGATCCCATAACAAACCAAACCCAACGCCACCCCATTCTTCCACTCCAGAAAGCGCTCATCCAGAAACACCGCCGACAGCAGGGTCCCGAAAATCGGCACCATGAAGTTAAAGACGGTGATCATGCTCACGCGGTTGTATTTCAGCAGAATCGTCCACAGCGAAAATGCGGCCGACGACAGCACCACGAGGTACACCATCAGCAAGGTGGACTTGAAGGTGAAACCCGCCAGCGAACCGCCGGTGGCAAAACCGATGAGCAGCAGCGCCAGGCCGCCGATCGCCAGCTGCCAGCCGGTCAGCACCACCGAGTCCACGCGCTGTGAGACTTTTTTGCCGTAGATGCTGGCGGCCGAGAGCACAAAGGCGGCGATCACCACAAAGCCTTCACCGAGCAGCGTGAAGTCGAAGCTGAGCAGGCTTTCGCTGAAGTTCACCACCATCACGCCCGCAAAGCCCACCAGGCAGCCCAGCACCTTGTTGAAGCTGAGCCTGTCGTTTTTGTAGATGTAGTGCGCCAGCAGCACGCTGAAAAAAGTGCCGGTCGCGTTCATGATGGAACTCTTCACACCGGTGGCATAGGCCAGGCCGATGTAGAAGAACACATACTGCAGGCTGGTCTGTGTCAGGCCCACGATGGCGACCTGGCCGAAGGTCCGGCGGTCCAGCTGGAACACCGGCTTGCGGCTGATAAAGGCAAACACCAGCAGCACCAGGCCGGCAAAAAGAAAACGCCAGCCCGCGAACACCAGCTTGGAGGGAATGTCATTGGCGGCGATGTGGAACAGCGCATAGCCGTTCTTGATCGCCGGGTAGGCGCTGCCCCAGAGCAGGCAGCACAGCGAGGCCAGCAGGAAAACGATTTTGCGCTGGGTGAAAAAGGTGGAGCTGTTCAAACCGGAATCCGTTGAAAAAAGAAAAGGCGCGGCCTGAGCGCTGCGGGCGCCCAGGCGCGGCAAGCAAAAAAAGCCTAGAGCAGGCGCGCCAGGTAGCGCCCGGTATGGCTGGCCGGGTTCGCCGCGATGTCTTCCGGCGTGCCCACGCCCACCACGGTGCCGCCGCCGGCGCCGCCTTCGGGGCCCATGTCGACCAGCCAGTCGGCCGTCTTGATGACGTCCAGGTTGTGCTCGATCACGACAATCGTGTTGCCCGCGTCGCGCAGCTGGTGCAGCACCTTGAGCAACAGGTCGATGTCGGCAAAGTGCAGGCCCGTCGTCGGCTCGTCAAGGATGTACAGCGTGCGGCCGGTGTCGCGTTTGCTCAATTCCAGCGCGAGTTTGACGCGCTGCGCCTCGCCGCCCGAGAGTGTGGTCGCGGCCTGGCCCAGCTTGATGTAGGACAGGCCCACGTCCAGCAAGGTCTGCAGCTTGCGCGCGATGGTGGGCACGGCCTTGAAGAACTCGGCCGCGACCTCGACCGTGAGGTCCAGGATCTGCGCGATGTTTTTGCCCTTGTACTGGACTTCGAGCGTCTCGCGGTTGTAGCGCATGCCTTTGCAGACGTCGCAGGGCACGTACACGTCGGGCAAAAAGTGCATTTCGACCTTGACCACGCCGTCGCCCTGGCAGGCTTCGCAGCGGCCGCCGGCGACGTTGAAGGAAAAGCGGCCCGCGCCGTAGCCGCGTTCGCGGGCGGTGTTCATCTCGGCCATCAGCTCGCGTATCGGCGTGAACAGGCCGGTGTAGGTGGCCGGGTTGCTGCGCGGCGTGCGGCCTATCGGCGACTGGTCGACGTTGATGACCTTGTCGAAATGTTCTATACCTTCGATGGACTCGTGCGCGGCGGGCTCTTCATGTGCGCGGTACAGCGTGCGCGCCACGGCGGCGTACAGCGTGTCGTTGACCAGCGTGGACTTGCCCGAGCCGGAAACGCCGGTCACGCAGGTCAGCAGGCCCACCGGGAACTCGACGCTCACGCCCTTCAAGTTGTGGCCGGTGGCATTGATGACGCGCAGCGCCTGCATGTCGCCCAGCGTGGCCTGGTGCACGGCCTCGCGCGCGGCGCGGCGTTCGGCGGCCGGGCTTTGCGGAAAGCGCGAGGCTTTTTTCTTCTCGGCGGCTTCCACCGCCTTCACTGTCGGCAGCCAGGGCGTGCGGCGTTTGGGCACGGCGATCTGCAGCGTCTGCGCCAGGTATTTGCCGGTCAGCGAATCGGGGTTGTTCTTGACCTCGTCAAACGTACCCTGGGCCATCACGCGCCCGCCGTGGATGCCGGCGCCCGGCCCCATGTCGATGACGTGGTCGGCCGCGCGGATCATGTCCTCGTCGTGCTCGACCACCAGCACGCTGTTGCCGATGTCGCGCAAATGCTTGAGCGTGCCGATCAGCCTGTCGTTGTCGCGCTGGTGCAGGCCTATGCTGGGCTCATCCAGCACATACATCACGCCGGTCAGGCCCGAGCCTATCTGCGAGGCCAGGCGTATGCGCTGCGATTCGCCGCCCGACAGCGTTTCGGCGCTGCGGTCCAGGCTCAGGTAGTTAAGGCCCACGTCGTTGAGGAATTTCAGGCGCAGGCCGATCTCGCGCACCACCTTGGCTGCGATCTCGGCCTTGGCGCCTTCCATCTTGAGGACGTTGAAGTACTCAAAACTCTCGCGCAGCGTCGCATGGCTGATCTCGAAGATGGCCTTGCGCTGCGGCTGGGCGCCGCCCTCGGGCGCGCTGACCAGGTAGACGTGGCGCGCCTCGGTGCGCAGCCGCGTGCCTTCGCATTCGGGGCAGGGCTGCACGCTGCGGTAGCGGGCCAGCTCCTCGCGCACGGCGGCGGAGTCGGTCTCGCGGTAGCGGCGCTCGAAGTTGGTGATCACGCCTTCGAAGGGGTGCTTCTTGCTGATCTTCTTGCCGGCGAAGTTGCCCGAGTCCATCACATAGCTGAACTTGATTTCCTCGTCGCCCGAGCCGTGCAGCACGACCTGCTGCACGTTGTCGGGCAGGTCTTCAAAGGCCGTGTCGATGTTGAACTTGTAGTGTTTGGCCAGGCTCTCCAGCATGGCGAAGTAATAGCCGTTGCGCCTGTCCCAGCCCTTGACGGCGCCGCTGGCCAGGCTGAGCGAGGGGAAAGCCACCACGCGCGCCGGGTCGAAAAACTCCATGTGGCCCAGGCCGTCGCAGGTGGGGCAGGCGCCCACCGGCGAGTTGAAGGAAAACAGCCGCGGCTCCATTTCGCTGAGCGAGTAGTCGCAGACCGGGCAAGAGAACTTCGCGCTGAACAGGTGTTCCTTGCCCACGTCCATCTCGAGCGCGATGGCCTTGCCGTCGGCCAGGCGCAGCGCGGCCTCGAAACTTTCGGCCAGGCGCTGCTGCAGGTCGGCCCGCACCTTGACGCGGTCTATCACCACGTCGATGTTGTGCTTCTCGGTTTTCTTGAGTTTGGGCAGCTCGTCGAACTCATAGGCCGTGCCGTCGACGCGAAAACGCACATAACCCTGGGACTGCATTTCGGCGAACAGGTCCACGAACTCGCCCTTGCGGTCGCGCGCCACCGGCGCCAGGATCATCAGCTTGGTGTCTTCCGGCAGGGCCAGCACCGTGTCGACCATCTCGCTGACGCTTTGCGCCTGCAGCGGCAGGTCGTGGATGGGGCAAAACGGCGTGCCGGCGCGCGCGAACAAAAGGCGCAGGTAGTCGTGGATTTCGGTCACCGTGCCCACGGTGGAGCGCGGGTTGTGCGAGGTGGCCTTCTGCTCGATGGAGATCGCGGGCGACAGGCCCTCGATCATGTCCACGTCGGGCTTGTCCATCAGCTGCAAAAACTGGCGCGCGTAGGTGGACAGGCTTTCAACGTAGCGGCGCTGGCCTTCGGCATACAGCGTGTCAAAAGCCAGGGATGACTTGCCGGAGCCGCTCAGCCCGGTGATGACCACCAGCTGGTTGCGCGGGATGTCCAGGTCGATGTTCTTGAGGTTGTGCGTGCGCGCGCCGCGAATGCTGATGCGCTGCGCCGCCAGGGCCTGGGCCAGGTAGCGGGCCGGAGGCTCAGCCACGTGACGGCCTTCTGCGGCCTGGGAGGCGAGGTATTTGCTGTCGTCGGGAGAGTTCAAAATGTGGCAGCCGCAAAACTCTCCATCATAGACCGAAGCACCGTTTCAAGCACAATAGCCGTTTGGTCCGGCCGGGGCTTGCCGCGTGACAGCGGCCAAATTCCCGATTTGTCCCGATTTGTCCCGATTTGCCCCGGTTTGTCCCCGATTTGGGCCGCCTTTTGTCCGGTTTTGAGCCTTTTTTGCCTGTTTATCCCTTGTCCGAGTCCTCCGCCCCCTCGTCTTACCCCATGACCGCCACCGAGCGCCGCGCCAGCGCCTCGCTGGCGTCGATTTTTGCGCTGCGCATGCTGGGCCTGTTCCTGGTGCTGCCGGTGTTCGCGCTGGAAGCGGCCAGATACCCGGGCGGCGACGACCCGGCGCGCGTCGGCCTGGCCATGGGCATTTACGGGCTGACCCAGGGCCTGCTGCAGATCCCCTTCGGCATCGCCTCGGACTGGTGGGGCCGCAAACCGGTGATTATTTCCGGCCTGGTGATTTTTGCCCTGGGCAGCTTTATCGCGGCCTGGGCACCCGACCTGGACTGGCTTATCGCCGGCCGCGCGCTGCAGGGCGCGGGCGCGATTTCGGCCGCCGTCACCGCGCTGCTGGCCGATTCCACGCGCGACGAGGTGCGCACCAAGGCCATGGCGCTGGTGGGCAGCAGCATCGCGCTGATGTTCGCCCTCTCGCTGCTCGTGGCGCCCTTGCTGGCGGCCTCCATCGGCCTGCACGGCCTGTTTTCGCTGACCGGCGCGCTGGCGCTGGGCGGCATCGCGGTGGTCCTGTGGTGGGTGCCGCCCGAGCCGGTGGAGCACGCGAACCGCCCGCGCGGCAGCGTGCTCGAAGTCCTCAGGGACCCGGCCCTGCTGCGGCTGGACTTCGGCGTTTTTGTGCTGCATGCGGTGCAGCTGGCCATGTGGGTGGCGATACCGGCGCTGCTGGTGGCGGCCGGCCTCGACAAGGCCCGCCACTGGCAGGTCTACCTGCCGGCCGTGCTGGCGTCCTTCCTGGTGATGGGCATGACGCTGTTCCCGCTGGAGCGGCGCGGCTACCTGCGCGCCGCCTTCCTGGGCGCCGTGGGCCTGGTTTTTGTGGTGCAGCTGGGCCTGCTGTGGGCGGTGTCCTCAAGCCCGGGGCCGCACGGCCTGGGCCTGCTGGCGGCCTTGCTGTTCCTGTTTTTCTGCGGTTTTAATGTGCTGGAAGCCACCCAGCCCAGCCTGGCCTCCCGCGTGGCGCCCGCCCATGCGCGCGGCGCGGCGCTGGGGGTGTACAACACCCTGCAGTCGCTGGGCTTTTTTGCCGGCGGCGCTATCGGCGGCTGGGTCACCAAAACCCATGGTGCGCCGGGGCTTTTTATGCTCTGCGGCGGCCTGATGCTGGCCTGGCTGCTGGTGGCCTGGCCCATGCGGGCGCCCGGGCGCCATGCCGCAGCCCCCGCCCCGGGAGGCGAGGCTCTGCCGGGCCGGCCAGTTAAACTGTGAGTTATTCATAAATAGCAGGGCCCCGCCCTGTAGATCAGCTCAGGAGAACCCCTCATGGCATCCGTCAATAAAGTCATCGTCGTCGGCAATCTGGGCCGCGACCCCGAAATGCGCAGCTTCCCGAGCGGCGACCAGGTCGCCAACGTCACCATCGCCACCACCGACAGGTGGAAAGACAAGCAGACCGGCGAAATGAAGGAAGCCACCGAATGGCACCGCGTGGTGTTCAACGGCCGCCTGGCCGAAATCGTCGGCCAGTACCTGCGCAAGGGCTCACAGGTTTATGTCGAAGGCTCGCTGCGCACGCGCAAGTGGACCGACAAGGACGGCATCGAAAAATACACCACCGAAATCCGCGCCGACCAGATGCAGATGCTGGGCAGCCGCCAGGGCATGGGCGGCCCCGGTGGGGACGACGGCGGTGGCGGCGGCTACGAAGCCCCGCGCCAGTCGGCACCCGCGCGCGCGCCGGCAGCAGCCGCGCCACGCCAGGCCCCGGCGGCCTCCAAACAGGCCAGCGGTTTTGACGACATGGATGACGATATTCCGTTCTAAGTCAGAAAATCAGGCGTTCTGTTGATTGAAACCCACTCTTCGAGAGAAGAGTGGGTTTTTTCTTACCCGGAGTGAGCCCCATGGACCGGACCCGTGGGAGTCAGGCTTCGTGGCATGCATGTATTTCCCCCTGGTTTTTGGAGAATCCACTGCTTGCCTACTTGATGCATGCCGTGAAGTGGTTGTTGCCGTTGGACATGCACTGGTAGAAGGCGCGGTCCTTGCCCGTGGCGGACTGGCAGCCGGCCACAGTGGTCTCTGCCTTGGCGCGACGCAGCCTGGCGGCATTGTTGTCGTAGTCCGCCTGGGTGATGTAGCCGGTTTTCAGGTTCTTGGCGCTCACTTCCAGCGCCGTGTCCGCCTGCTCCTGCGCATTCCTGACCGCGCTGGCGCAGTCCAGCGGTACCTCTTTGCTGTCTTTGGTTCCCAGGGCCTTTTCCATGCCCTTGGCGAAGTCCTGCACGTCTTTGGGAATCTTTTTGGTGCCGTCGGCGTTGTACTCGGTGGGGCGCACCTTGCCGTTGTTGTCGCCGCCAAAACTGCTGTTGCTGTGCAGCTTCAGCGCCTCACTGGGTTTATCGCTGGCGGGCGGCTGCTGGTCGTAGTGGGTTTTGCCCTGTGCGTCCACCCATTTGTAGACGCCCTGGGCGTGGCCCGCAGAAGCAACGGACAGCAGGGCCAGGCTGACGCTGAGGAATTTGGGACTGATTTGCAAACGCATGAGTGTCAAGAAAGGAAAGTGGAAATTCACCGGGCAAATAACAGCCCCGGATGTTACGGAAGTGCGGGAAGGCGGTCTTGAATCAAAACGACATCCGCGGCGCCTTGTGGCGTTGGGTGCCGCGAGAATCGCGGGCGCATGGATACGCCTGGAGACAGGACTCAGGGCTCTCCACGCACTTTCAGCGCCTGCCTCAAGCGGTAAGGCCAATAGGACTCCTGGGTTTCAATGGCGCGTTGCAGGTCCCTTGGATTCAGACCCGAGTAGCGTTTCACTTCCCGGCACAAGTGCGCCTGGTCGGAGAATCCCATGGCATGGGCGACATCCACCAAAGAAGGGCCTCCAAAGGCGTTGGAGCCGTCTCCCCGCGTCAATGTTGACTCCATGCGGACCAGCCCGCGGATCGCACGCATGGGAAGTCCCAATTGCCCCTTGATGCGCCGCTCCCGTTGGCGCGTGCTTTGCCCAAGGGTTGAAGCGGATGCACGCAGCGCCACCGCATCAACCCAGTCATTGAACAGTGACAGGCCGTCGGGCGGCGTTGCCACCGGACATGGAGCGCGCACGGACAGCCAACGAGGCGTTAAAAAGTCTTCAATGATCTGAATGCGCGCGAGATCATCGCCGGCCCGCAGGACGGCAATCGCCATCTGCTGCCAGTCTTTGCCGAGCACGGTTTGCAGGTTCCTGGCCTGGTCAAGCAAACTCGTCACATTCAAACCGGTCAGCGCATGAAACGCATCCGGAAAAATAGTCAGTGAAAACCCAAGGGCCGGGCCGTGGCTTTGCCAAATTGTGGGTTGCGTGCGAGGGCCGCGCAAGACAACATGCCTTGACGACGGGGGCCATTCACCATCACCGATATGTACGGATGATCTGCCGCCTTGAATCAACCAAATAATGCTGACCAGCGGAGACACCGGCAAATGGCTGAAGCTTTGTTTGGGGCTCAGCTGGGCATTTAAAGTGTCGCGCACCACATAAGCGCATACGCAATCCGCCAGCAAGGGTGAAGGCTGGAACAGCGATGTGCGAGTGTCGGGGTGTATTGCCCCGTCATCCACATCCAGATGATTTATTGCCATGTTTTGCATTCAACAGCGAGGCGATCAAGCTCCCAGCACCCTTTGCTTCCAACTGGGATGTTACCGGCTGTCGTCAATGCGGGTTCCGTCTTCAAAGATTCAGAGCCCGCGCTCCGAAAGGAGGGCGGGCTTTTTCTTTAGCCGCGCGTCGGGATGCCGATATCCGGCATCACCGCCTCAACCCCACTTCATCTCGCCCTTGGCGACTTTGGCGCCAATTTGCAGCGCCACGCCCATGCCGGCGTCCGGATAGCGTTTGGTCATGGCCGCGATAAGGGCGGCGCTGTCGGCGGCCTTGGCAAGCTCTTCTTCGAAAGCGACGAGGTAGTCGCGGGTGTATTTGATCGTGCTTGCATCTACTGCGGCAGTGGTCACCATGTGGCCGGGCACCACCACGGCGGGTTTGCGCGCCGCCATGGCGTCCAGCGCCTTCACCCAGGCGGCACGGCCTTCGGCGCCCTGGGTGTCGGCGGTCCACACATGCACGCCGGAAAACAGCAGCACGCCGCCGAAGATGGCATTCAGCGAAGGCGCCCAGATATAGCGGCGATTCGCAAGGCCGTCGACGTCGACGATCTCCAGGGCCTGGCCTTCCAGGCTGAGGCTGCGGCCGTCGAAGGCGGTGGGCATCACGATATCGGCCAGGGCTTGCGGGCCGTTTTCCTTGAGCTGGGGGCCCCAGGTCGCCAGTTTCTTTTCCACATTGCCCTTGATGGCCGCTATCGTGGCCGGCGCGGCGATCACCTTGGCGTCGGGAAACGCCGCCTTGATGGGTGCGAGGCTGAAGTAGTAATCAGGATCGCTCTGGCTGATGTAAATGGCCGTGAGCTTTTTGCCCGTGGCCTTGATGGCCTCGGCCAGCGCCTTGCCGTTGGGAAGCGTGAAGCCGCCGTCGATCAGCACGGCCTCGCGATCACCGGAGATAAGGACCGGGGCGCGGAAGAATCCATGCTCGCCGGCGGGAAAGTGTTTCCAGCTCAGATGGGTATTGGCAGCCATAGCGCTTTTCACTCCTGAGATGGCCGTCAGGGCACCCGCGGCGGCTACGGTTTTGATTGCTTCTCTTCGTGTGGTCATGGTTTGCTTTCTTGCAGTTGACTAAATAAATAAAAGGGTTCTCTGGACGCGCCTGGCTCAGGCCGCCTCGAGCTCATGGACCAGCGCGTGCGGGTTGGAATAAAAAGCCGCGTGGTTGACGACCCAGCGCCTGGCCCCCGATTCGGCAACCAGGGTCGGCACGCCGCGGGCGCCGAACTCCCGCATCAGGGCCTGCGCCCGGCCTGTGCGGTCCCGGTTCGCCGCCAGAAGCGCCTCATCGGGCTGCATGACCATCGCTGCCGCCTGTTCGAGGCCCAGTCCGCGCAGAACGTCCGCCAGTGTGGCCAAGGAACTCACATCCTTGCCGTCCACATAGCGCGCACTTTGTATGGCCTTGAGGGCTTCCAGTTCCCTGGCCGGCGCGGTCATTGACACCGCCGTCAGCGCCAGCGTGGCCGGGCCGCTGTCGAAAAGCCGCTGGCGATCGCCGAGAACCTGGTGCCGGTACTGCTCGCTGAAGCGCTGCCCGGTCAGGCGTTCTATACGCTGGTCGTTGGACCAGGCGTAGGCGGCGAACTCGCTGTCCATGGGCCTTGCGCCCGCGCCCGAGAACAGCCCGGTCGGCAGCAGTTTGACGCTGACGGCGGGCATTTCCCGCAAGACGGAGAGCACCGGCGTGGCGCCGTAACACCAGCCGCACAGCGGGTCGAAGAGGTAATAAAGAGTCTTGGTCATGGTTTGTTGGCTCACTGGCTGTGATCGTAGGCAGGATCAATTGACTGTTAAAGACATCTCTGATAAACACAATGTATGTTTAAAGCAAACAATCACGACGACAGCGGCCTCGCAGGGCTGGGAAACCTGAGGCGCCTGGCCTACTTCGCGGCGGTGGTGGAAACCGGCTCCTTCACCGCGGCGGCGGATCGCCTGGGCATCACCAAGGCCGTGGTCAGCCAGCAGGTCGCCCGGCTGGAGCGCGAGTTCCGCACGTCGCTGCTGGTGCGCACCACGCGCAAGGTGCAGCCCACCGAACTGGGCCAGGCCTTTTACCTGCGTTGCGCGCTGATCCTGCGCGAGGCCGGGAACGCCTTCGACGACCTGGCCGAAACCTCTGCGGAGCCCTCGGGCATGCTGCGGCTCACCGCCCCTTTCGACTATGGCGTTGGTGTCGTGGTGCCGGCCATCGCCGCCTTTACCCGGCGCTACCCCGCCTGCAAGGTCGATGCGGTGCTGAGCGACCAGACCATGGACCTCATGTCCGGCAACTTCGAACTGGCGATCCGTGTCGGCTGGCTGGCTGAAACCAGCTTGCAGGCCCGAAAAATCGGCGCCTTCCGGCAATTGCTTGTGGCGCCCCCAGCCATGAAGGCGCAAGTGGCGCGGCTCACGCGTCCGCAAGACATCGCCACGCTGCCTTTCGTTGCCAATACCGCCTTGCGTGAGCACCTCAGCTGGAATTTTTCGCTCAACGAGACAGAGCGCGAGGCCGTGACCGTGCAGGCCTCGATTTTTCTCGATGCCACACTGGCCGTGCGCGAAGCCGTATGCCAGGGCGCGGGGCTTTCGGTGCTGCCGGACTATGCGGTGGCCGGCGACCTTGCGGCCGGCCGCCTCATCGAGGTCTTGCCGCAGTGGCAGCTGCCTTTGGGTGGTATCCACGCGGTGTTTCCGGCCGCGCGCTTTCGTCCCGCCAAGGTCCGCGCCTTTGTCGACCTGCTGGCGGACAGGGCGCAGCAAGGGCAGGCCGCCAGCGAGGCTAAGGAGGGCTGAGTTTCAGCAGCGCCGCCCCGGCTCCCGCGACCTGCCGCCTTCCAGCGCGATGAAGAAGGCATGGCCGCCGCTGATGTCGCCATGGCCGCGCGCGCGCCTGGCAGCCGCCGCGGCCTGGCGCGCCAGCGCCGCGAAGCCGCGGGCCGCCACAAAAGCCAGGAAGGCCGCGCCGCCCAAGGGCCGGGCCAGCAGGGCGCCGGCCAGGGCCGGGCGGCGGGGCTCCCAGTGCAGGCTCACGCCCCGCGTGCCGTCCGCGGGCTCGATCACCGCGTTCTCGTGGTCGCCAAGGCGTACGCGCTGGCCGGCGGCGATGAAGTGGTCGCCGGGGTCCTTGCCGCGCGTGAGCCAGAGCCGGCCGCGCAGCACCGTCAATTCGCCGCCGCGCCGAGGCAGGCGCAGCGCCTGGCCGGGCAGCAGGCGCCGGGTTCCGCCGTGAAACACGGCGTCTTTGGGTTTTGTCTTCATCATCAAGCTCTTGGGGTGTCGTCGCCGCCGTCAAAGCCCGGTGAGGGCGTGCAGCGCGGGGTTGTCGATCTGCCCGGCGAGCAGCCTGGCCGCAGCCGTGCTTGCGCCGTCGCCCAGCGCGCCGCGGTGCAGGCAGGCGCGCACCGTGAGCTCGCGCATGCCGCTGCGCGCGGCCAGGTCCTGCAGCTCGTTGATCCAGGCCGAGGCCTGGGGCATGGCCTCGGCCACCGCGACACCGCACAGCGCATCGAGCGCATAAGCTTTGCCCCACAGGTAGGCGTCGGGCAGGCGCACGCAGCGCGCCAGCGCGTCGAGCAGGATTTCGGCCGCGCGCCGCGGTTCGCCACGCGCCATCGCCACCCGCCCCAGGCCCCGGCCGGCAATGCCTTCCCAGCAAGGGTCGCCGATCTGGCAACCGAGCGCAAAGGCATGCTCGAAACGGTTGGCGGCGGCCTCCACGTCGCCGCGCAGCAGGTCGACCTCGGCCCGCAGCGATTGCGGCCAGGGCGCAAAAGCCGTCCAGCCCGGCTGGGCCAGGGCCACCGAACGGTCCAGGGCGTCGGCGGCGGCGTCCAGCTCGCCGTGCAGCAGCAGCGCGCGACCCAGCATGGACAGCGCATAAGCAAGCTGTTTGGGGTCGCCGGCCGCGGCGCCCAGCGCCTCGGCTTCGCGCAGCAGGCTGATGGCGGCCGCGTAGTGCGCGGTGTCGCTGAGCGCGCTGCCGTGCACGGTGGCGATGCGCGCCTGCTCCGCGCGATCGCCGCCGGCCAGCGGCGCGGCGCGCTGCAGCCAGGCCAGCGTGCGCTCGTAGCGGCCGCGCAGGAATTCGACATAACCGAGCTCGCGGCAGGCCGCCGCGGCGAGCGCCGGCGAGGCGTCCCGGCCCACCTCCAGGGCTTCGTGAAGCGCTGTGGCGCCTTCCTCGTCGCGGCCGCGCGCGGCATGCACCAGCGCGCCGCCCAGGGCCACGCGGGCGCGTGCGCGCAGCGCCGTGTCGCCGGTGGCGTCGGCCTCGACGATGGCGCGGCGCAGGCATTGCAGGCCGGCGTCCAGCGCCCCGGCACCTATGGCGGCCTCTCCGGCTTCCAGCTGCGCCAGTGCCGCGGCGCGCCCCGTGGCCGGCCGCGCGGTGGGTGTTGCGGTGGCGGTGCGCAGGGCGGCATCCAGCGTGGCGCCCGGCTGCACACCGAGTTCGCGCTGGAACAATTCACGGCAGGCGGCGGCCTGGCGCGCCGCGCCCACACCGTCGCCACAAGCGGCGAGGCTGCGCACCAGCAGCGCCTGGTAGTTTTCGTCCAGCGGGTTGTGGCGCACCAGCCGGCCGGCCAGTGTGGCGGCTTCGGCCATGGCGCCCGCCGCCATGCGGGCCAGCGCGGCCTCGCGCAGCACGGCCTCGGCGGCGGCCTGAAGGTGGCGGCGTTCCGTGGCGAGCCAGACCTCGAAGGCCGGGCTGCCTGAAAAATTCATGCCTTCGAGCAGCTCGCGGCCCAGGCCGGGCACGCACAGGGCTTGCGCCCAGCTTCCCGACAGCACGGCCCGGAGGTCAACGTAGGTCGCGGGCGCCAGCGCAAGCGCCAGCAGGTCGCCGCGCAAATCCGCACCGTCCAGCAGGCGCCGCAGTTCACTGAGGTTCCAGCGCAAGGCGGCCAGCGGGTCTTCGGCATCCTCGAACAGCAGTCCCGCCAGCTGCTTGCGGCTGACCGGCGACTCGCTGCGGACCAGGTAGGCCAGCAGGCCCCAGACCTTGTGGCCGCGCGGCGCCGGCAGGGGCTTGCCGTCCCGCTCCACTCGCGGCGGGCCGAGCAGGTGAATGGCAAGCCCCAAAGGCGGCATGTCGTTCGGGGCTTGCGGATCCACAGGCGGGCCTCAGGCTTCGGCGGTGGTGGGGTCTATGACGCCGGTGACCCGCGCGACGGAGTCCGCCGGGAAGCCGCCCCTGCGCGCATGTTCCCTCACGAGTTCCTCGCTGGCCGCGTTGTAGACGCAGTACATCTTGCCTCCCGTCAGGTAGCTCTGCACCCACTGCACGTCGGGGCCGAGTTCGCGCAGCACGCCGCACGATTTCTGGGAAATGGAATGCAGCTCGGCTGGCTTGAGGGCGCCGAGTCCGGGGATGGCACGTTCGATCACGAATTTGGGCATAACAGTCTCCGTTGAGTGAATGGAGACCCGACGATAGGCAGTGTACGTGTGAGCCGGCGTGTGAGGCAAAAGCCCCGCATGGAGATAAGCGCCTATCCAATCTGTGCCTGTTTTCTTACAAATCGGCCGGGGGAAATGCGTTGTTCGTGGATAGCATCGGAGTGTTTGCCGCGCCTGCCCGGGCGCGGCCGGCATCCAACACCTAAAAAATGATGAATCGTTTCCCTTTGCTCTCTTTGCCGCGCGGCATCCCGCGCGGTTTCGCCCTTGCGCTGGGCGGTCTGTGCGCGGCGGCGACGGCCCTGGCCGGCGGCAATACCGAGCCGATCACCGACATCCTGCCGGCCACGGGCAGCGCCGGGCTCGGCATGGTGATGCGCGTCGAGCGCTCGCCCTACAAGGACGCGGGCAGCCGCTACGACCTGCTGCCGCTCTACCTTTACGAAGGCGAGCGGCTGTTCCTGCATGCCAACCGCGGCGGCGTGAAGCTGCTCAACGGCGACGAGCGGCGGCTGGACCTTTTTGTGGAGCAGCGCCTGGAAGGCTTTCCCACCGAGCGCATGCCGGCCAGCCTGGCCGGCATGTCGGCGCGCGACTCCGCCATCGACCTGGGCCTGGCCTACCGCTGGCGCCAGCCCTGGGGCACGCTGCAGGCCGAGCTGGTGCACGACATCGGCAATACCTACAAGGGCAATGAATTTCGCCTTGGTTATGTCTACGACTGGCGCTCCGGCCCCTGGATGCTGCGCCCCAGCCTGACGGTGGCGTTTCGCGATGCCAAGCTCAACAACTATTACTACGGTGTGCAGCCCGGCGAGGCCACGGCGAGCCGTCCTGCCTATGCGCCGGGCGCGGGGGTGCAGACTTCCCTGGGGCTTTACGCTTCTTACGACCTCACGGAGCGCTGGCGCCTGCTGGCCGGCGTGTCGGCGACCTTCCTGGGCAACAAGGTCAAGGACAGCCCCATCGTGCAAAAAAGCGTGCTGCCCGCGGTCTATGTGGGTGCGGCTTACGACTTCGGCGGCCACAAGCGCGAATGGGCCGAAAACGACACGCCCACCTACTTCAAGGTGCTGTACGGCAAGTCCACCGAGGACGGCTGCCACCTGGCCAAGATCATCACGGCGCAGTGCCTGTCAACGGCCAAGACCAATGCCACCAGCATCACCGGCATCCAGGTCGGCAAGCCCTTTCTCAACAACGTGAATGGCTGGCCACTGGACTTTATCGGCTATGTGGGCCTGACGCAGCACAACGAACGCGGCCTGCAGGCCAACGGCGTGCAGCTCGATTTGTTCATGAAGGCCGTGTACTCGGGCTTCCCCTGGAGCGATCGCGTGAAGACCCGGCTGGGCCTGGGCGTGGGGGTGTCGATGGCGCAGCGCGCCCCTTACATCGAGGCTTCCAGCCTGGCGGCCAACGGCAAGCCGGCTTCGCGCATGCTCAATTTCCTGGACCCGACCCTGGACGTGAGCCTGGGTGACCTGATCGGCTACCGGCCGCTCAAGGAAACCTATATCGGCTTCGGCGTGTCGCACCGCTCGGGCATTTTTGGCTCCTCGCGCCTGCTGGGCAACGTCAACGGCGGCTCCAACTACATCTACACCTACGTCGAAACGGCGCTGTGACGCGCCGCGCCGGCCGAGGGTGACACGGTGGCCGCAGGCTGGTTCTGCACATTGCTGGCGGTGATCACGCCGCCGCCCAGGCAGACCTCGCCCTGGTAGAGCACGGCCGACTGCCCGGGCGTGACCGCCCACTGCGCATCGGCAAAGGCCAGCTCGCAGCTGTCGCTCAAGGCCTGGCGCAGCTCGCAGGCCGCGTCGGCCTGCCGGTAGCGTGTCTTGGCGGCCATGGCGCCGGGCGCGGGCGCATGGCCGGCTACCCAGCTGCAGTCCTGCGCCGTCAGCACCGTCGATTGCAGCCAGGGATGGTCATGGCCCTGCACCACCCACAGCGTGTTGGTCTCCAGGTCCTTGCGCGCGACAAACCAGGGTTCGTGCTCGCCCACGCCGCGCAAGCCGCGCGCCTGCGCGGCCTTGAGGTCGGCGCCTTTGGCTTTGACGCCGCCTATGCCCAGGCCCTGGCGCTGGCCCAGCGTGTAGAAAGACAGGCCCACGTGCTCGCCGAGCACGCGGCCCTTGTCGTTCTTGATGGGGCCGGGCGCCTTGGCGATGTAGCGGTTCAGGAAATCGCGGAAGGGGCGCTCGCCGATAAAGCAGATGCCGGTCGAGTCTTTTTTCTTCGCATTGGGCAGGCCGATCTCGTCGGCGATGCGGCGCACCTCGGTCTTGTGCAGCTCGCCCACCGGGAACAGCGTTTTTGACAGTTGCGCCTGGTTCAGCCGGTGCAGGAAATAACTCTGGTCCTTGGCCGGGTCCAGGCCCTTGAGCAGTTCGTGCAGGCCGGTGGCGTCATTCCTGCGGACTCTCGCATAGTGGCCCGTCGCGATCTTCTCGGCGCCCAGGCGCATGGCGTGGTCCAGGAAGGCCTTGAACTTGATCTCGGCGTTGCACAGGATGTCGGGGTTGGGCGTGCGGCCGGCCTGGTATTCACGCAGGAATTCGGCGAACACGCGGTCCTTGTAGTCGGCCGCGAAATTGACGTGTTCTATTTCTATGCCGATGACGTCGGCCACCGCGGCGGCGTCGACAAAATCGATGTTGGACGAGCAATACTCGCTGTCGTCGTCATCTTCCCAGTTCTTCATGAAGATGCCTATGACCTCGTGGCCCTGCTGTTTGAGCAGGTGCGCCGTCACCGCGGAGTCCACGCCTCCGCTCAAGCCGACGACGATGCGTTGCCGCTTGCCGCCGTGGCTGTGTGTGTTGATTTGCGGGTTGCCCATGCCCCCATTGTAAAAAGGCGAAGGCTTTTGCGCCGGCTTCGGGCCTTACGGCCCTGCCGACCCTACGGCTGTAGGCCGCAGCCTGGTGCCCGCCAGGGGCAAACCACCGGCTTTGCTGAGCCATTCGGACTAATGTCGAGGGCCGCGGCGCGGCGCCGCGGATGTTTCCAGCACAATGGAAAGCCCCTTCTTGCAGGAGCTGCCACTTTGCAACGACGTCAATTTCTTTCCCGCACCGGACGGGCCGCCACGGCGGCCGGCCTGGCCGCCGGCCTGCCATGGCTTTCGTCGCTGGCCCGGGCCGCGGGCCTCAAACCCGTGGGCAAGGCCCAGGCCTTCGACTACGCGGCGCTCAAGGGCCAGGCGCGCGACCTGGCCGCCAAACCCTACCGAAGCCGGGCCGTGGCCTTGCCCTCCGGTATTGCGGACCTGAACTGGGACCAGCACCAGGCCATCCGCTTTCGCGACGACCACGCCTTGTGGGGCGATGACAAGCTGCGTTTTGTGGCCAAATTTTTCCACCTGGGCCTGTATTTCAAGACACCGGTGCGCATGCACGAAGTGAGCAACGGCCAGGCCCAGGAGCTGGCCTATGACCCGGCCATGTTTGATTACGGGAAAAGCGGCGTGCGCGGCGAGCAACTGCCCGCCGACCTCGGTTTTGCCGGCTTCCGGCTCAATTTCCACACCGACCCGGTGCGTGACGTGGCGGCCTTCCTGGGCGCCAGCTACTTTCGCGCGGTGGGCGGCGAATGGCAGTACGGCCAGTCGGCACGGGGCCTGGCCATCGACACGGCGCAGACCTTCCCGGAAGAGTTTCCGGATTTCATCGGCTACTGGCTGGAAAAGCCGGACCCGAAGGCGGCTTCACTGACCGTGTACGCCCTGCTGGACTCGCCGAGCGTCAGCGGCGCCTACCGCTTTGTGATCACGCCGGGCGACACGCAGGTCATGGACCTGGACGTGGCGCTGTACCCGCGCAAGACCATAGACCGCCTGGGCATCGCGCCGTGCACCAGCATGTTCCAGACCGGCGAAAACGACAGGCGCATGGGCTGGGACTGGCGCGGCGAAATCCATGACACCGACGGCCTGGCCATGCACAGCGGCACGGGCGAATGGCTGTGGCGCCCCCTGACCAACCCGGCGCAACTGCAGTTCAACGCCTTCCAGGACGACAACCCGCGCGGTTTTGGCCTGATGCAGCGCGACCGCAACTTTGACCATTACCAGGACGACGGCGTGTTCTACGAAAAGCGCCCCAGTCTGTGGGTCGAGCCCAAGGCGGGCTGGGGCGCGGGCGCGGTCCAGCTGGTGGAGATCCCGACCGTGGACGAAACCTTTGACAACATCGTGGCCTTCTGGAACCCCAGGGACAAGCCGCAGGCGGGGCAGGAGCTGCTGTTTTCCTACCGGCTGCACTGGGGCGGCCAGCCGCCCGCCGCGCAAGGGCCGCTGGCGCGCTGCGTGGCCACACGCACCGGCCTGGGCGGCGTGGTGGGGCAAAAGCGCACCGCCTACTCACGGCGTTTTGCGGTCGATTTTGCGGGCGGCGACTTTGCGCTGCTGAAAGCCGGGGCCCCGGTCAAGGCCGTGATCACCGCCTCGCGCGGCACGGTCGAATTGACCTCGGCCCGGCCGCTGGACGCCATCAAGGGCTGGCGCGCCATGTTCGACCTGCGCCCCGATGGCGAGAGCACGGCGCCCATCAACCTGCGCATGCATTTGCAGGTCGACGGCCAGCCCTTGACGGAAACCTGGCTCTACCAGTGGGCGCCGCCGCCCGTGGCGCAACGGATTTTTTACTGAGCCCCGGGCTGGCCCAGCGGCGCATGCACGCTGGCATCGGTGGTCACCAGCTCCAGCGGGTAGCGCTTGCCGGCCAGGTAGTCTTCCAGGCAGGTCAGCAGCAGGGGGCTGCGGTGCATGGGCACGCTGGCGCGGATCTCGTCGGCGGTCAGCCAGACGGTGCGCACAATGCCTTCGTCCAGCGCCTGGCCGGGCACGTGCTCGCCGAGCTCGCCGCAAAACGCGAAGCGCAAATAGGTGATGTCCAGCGGCTGGTCCTGGCCGGGCACGGCCCGTTCGAAGCGCGACAAATACACGCCGACGATGGCCGTCGGCTTGAAGTGCCAGGCGGCTTCTTCCAGCGTTTCGCGGGCGCAGGCTTGAACCGGGCTTTCACCCGGGTCCAGGTGGCCGGCGGGGTTGTTGAGCTTGAGGCCGTCCCGGGTTTCTTCCTCCACCAGCAGGAACCTGGGGACGCCGTCGATTACTTTTTCTATGACCGCAGCGACCGTGACGCTGGGTTTCCATCGGTTGTTCATGGCGGTGATTATCCGTGGCGCGCGTGACGGTTCTTCGGGGTATTTTTTCCCTGGCCGGATTGTCACTGTGCCGGCGCCGGCTGCGCGGCGCCGAAGCCGCGGGCAAAACTCTCGCGCAGGTGCTCGACAAAACACTGCACGGCCTTGGGCACCTGGGCCGACCAGGGCCTCAGGGCGTAGATGCGCTCGCCGAAGAAGCCCTGCACCTGCCAGTCGGGCAGCACATGGACCAGGGGCGCCTGCTGGCCGCCGCCCGAAGGCACGCTGAAGTCCGGCAGCAGCCCTATGCCCAGGCCGGCCACCAGCGCTTCGCGCAGCACCTCGCTGTTGTTGGCCTTGAGCGTGCCGCTGATGCTGACGCCGACCTGCTCGCGCGACTTGCGTTTGCCGTTGCGCATAAAGGTCCAGCTGGCCGTGTTGTGGTTGCCCAGGTAGAGCAGGCAGTCGTGGCCCGCGAGCTCCGCGGGCTGGGTGGGCACGCCGCGCCGCGCCAGGTAATCGGGGCTGGCCAGCAGGATGGAGCGTGTTTCGCACAGCACCCAGGCCACATGGGTGTCGGGCGGCGTGTTGGTGTGGCGTATCGCCAGGTCAAAGCCCTCGTTGGCCAGGTTCACGAAGCGGTCGGTCAGCTCGAGCTCGATGTGGATCTCGGGAAAGCGCTTGAGAAAGGCCGCCACGCAGGGCGCCAGGTGCTGGCGCCCCAGCGCCACCGGCGCCGTCACGCGTATCAGCCCGCGCGGCGTGCCCACCAGGTCTTTCACGGCCGAATAGCTTTCGCTGATGCGGGCAAAGGCCGGCTGCATGCCGTTGACCAGCTGCTGGCCGGCTTCGGTCAGGCCCACCGAGCGTGTGGTGCGCCGCACCAGCATGACGCCGGCGGCGCGCTCCAGCTCGCTGATGCGCATGCTGGCCGAGGCCTTGGAGACGCCCAGGCGGCGCGCCGTCTCGGTGAAGCTGCGGGTGGCCGCCAGCACCGTCAGCAGGTGCAGGTCGGCCACCAGGGGGGAGAGCTGGTCGGAGGACATGGTGCGGGCGCCGGGTCGCCCCAGCCATCGATTGTTCAGGAATATGAACAATGTAATCACAAATAGGGGAGTTATCAATCCGGCCCCGCAGGCCTAGACTGCCAGCAAGCCGCCCGTTTCGGGCTCCTGCCGGCCGCCAGGCCACCTCCAGAGGATTTCCCCATGTCTTTATCCCCCGCCGCCACCGCTCCCCAGGCCACCATAGGCCACTACCTCAACGGCCGCGTCGCCGCGCCGAGCTCGGGCCGCAGCCAGGAGGTCTTCAACCCCGCGACCGGCGCGGTGTCGGGCCACGTCGCGCTGGCCAGCACGGCCGAGGTTGACGCCGCTGTCGCGTCCGCGCAGGCGGCCTTCCCGGCCTGGGCCGACACGCCGCCGCTGCGCCGCGCGCGCGTGCTGTTCAAGTTCCTGGAGCTGCTCAACCAGAACAAGGACAAGCTGGCCCACATGATCACCGCCGAGCACGGCAAGGTCTTCACCGACGCGCAGGGCGAGGTCTCGCGCGGCATCGACATCGTGGAATTCGCCTGCGGCATCCCGCAGCTGCTCAAGGGCGACTTCACCGACCAGGTCTCCACCGGCATCGACAACTGGACGCTGCGCCAACCCCTGGGCGTGGTGGCCGGCATCACGCCGTTCAACTTCCCGGTGATGGTGCCGATGTGGATGTTCCCGGTGGCGATTGCCGCCGGCAACTGTTTTGTGCTCAAGCCCAGCCCGATAGACCCCAGCCCCAGCCTGTTCATGGCGGACCTGCTCAAGCAGGCAGGCCTGCCCGACGGCGTCTTCAACGTGGTGCAGGGCGACAAGGAGGCGGTCGATGCGCTGCTGGTGCACCCCGACGTCAAGGCCGTGTCCTTTGTCGGCTCCACGCCTATCGCCAACTACATCTATGAAACCGGCGCCCGCCACGGCAAGCGCGTGCAGGCCCTGGGCGGCGCGAAGAACCACATGGTGGTCATGCCCGACGCCGACCTCGAGCAGGCGGTGGACGCGCTGGTAGGCGCGGGCTACGGCTCGGCCGGCGAGCGCTGCATGGCGATCTCGGTGGCGGTGCTGGTCGGCAATGTGGCCGACAAGCTGGTGCCCATGCTGGAGGCGCGCGCCAAAACGCTGGTGGTCAAGAACGGCGTGGAACTCGACGCCGAGATGGGCCCTATCGTCACCGCGGCCGCGCACCAGCGCATCACCGGCTACATAGCCACCGGCGTAAAGGAAGGCGCGAAACTGCTGGTTGACGGCCGCGGCTTCAAGGGCGCGCAGGCCGGCGCCGGCTGCGACAAGGGCTTCTGGATGGGCGGCACGCTGTTCGACCACGTCACGCCCGGGATGCGCATCTATAAAGAAGAGATCTTCGGTCCGGTGCTGGGCTGCGTGCGCGTGAAGGATTTCGCCGAGGCGGTGGAGCTCATCAACGCCCATGAGTTCGGCAATGGCGTGAGCTGCTTCACCCGCGACGGCCATGTGGCGCGCGAATTCAGCCGCCGCATCCAGGTCGGCATGGTCGGCATCAACGTGCCCATCCCCGTGCCCATGGCCTGGCACGGCTTCGGCGGCTGGAAAAAGAGCCTCTTTGGCGATATGCACGCCTATGGCGAAGAGGGCGTGCGTTTTTACACCAAGCAGAAATCCATCATGCAGCGCTGGCCTGAAAGCATAGGCAAAGGCGCCGAGTTCGTGATGCCGACGGCCAAGTAGCACAGGGTACGAAGGGCTGCGAAAGCCCCGTCGGCCGCATGGCGGCTGGCGGGGCTTTTCTTATGGGCGGCCGCGGGTCACGCAAAAACTATAGACTGCCCTGACAAAAAATCGCAAAAATCTCATGTAAGCTTCATGACAGGTACAAATACAGACACGCAGAAGACAGATCACGCACAAGCCCATCCACGGGCTGATGTCCACCAAGCCCATACCAACGTACTGAGGAGAGACCCATGCTGATTGGGGTACCCGCCGAAATCACGGCCGGAGAAACACGCGTCGCCATCACGCCCGAGACGGCCAAAAAACTCAAGGCCCAGGGGCACACCGTCCGTGTGCAGTCGGGCGCCGGCGTCGCCGCCAGCGTTCCCGACGAGGCCTACACGGCCGTCGGCGCCGAGATCACCGACGCGGCGGGCGCCTACGGCGCCGACATCGTGCTCAAGGTGCGCTGCCCGCTGGACAGCGAAATGGGGCTGGCCAAAGCCGGCGGCGTGCTGGTCGGCATGCTCAATCCTTTTGACGCGGCCGGCCTGCAGCGCCTGGCCGCCGGCAAGCTGACCTCTTTTGCCCTCGAAGCCGCGCCGCGCACCAGCCGCGCGCAAAGCATGGACGTGCTGTCCTCGCAGGCCAATATCGCCGGCTACAAGGCCGTGATGATGGCCGCCGACCGCTACCAGCGCTTTTTCCCCATGCTGATGACGGCGGCCGGCACGGTGAAGGCCGCGCGCGTGGTGATCCTGGGTGTCGGCGTCGCCGGCCTGCAGGCCATCGCCACGGCCAAGCGCCTGGGCGCGGTCATCGAGGCCAGCGACGTGCGGCCCAGCGTGAAGGAGCAGGTCGAGTCGCTGGGCGCGAAATTCATCGACGTGCCCTATGAAACCGACGAAGAGCGCGAAGCTGCCGTCGGCGTGGGCGGTTATGCCAAGCCCATGCCGCCCAGCTGGCTGGAGCGGCAAAAGGCCGAGGTCGCCAAACGCGTGGCGCAGGCCGACGTGGTCATCACCACGGCATTGATCCCGGGCCGCGCGGCCCCGGTGCTGGTCACCGAAGAGATGGTCAAGGCCATGAAGCCCGGCAGCGTGATCGTCGACCTGGCCGCGCCGCAGGGCGGCAACTGCCCGCTCACCGAAGCCGGCAAGACCGTGGTCAAGCACGGCGTGACCTTGATCGGCGAAACCAATGTGCCGGCGCTGGTCGCGGCCGACGCCAGCGCGCTCTACGCTCGCAACCTGCTCGACTTCCTCAAGCTCATCATCACCAAAGAGGGTGAGCTCAAGGTCGACCTGGAAGACGACATCGTCGCGGCTTGCCTGATGACGCAGGGCGGCGAGGTGAAGAAAAAATGACCGCCAGGCTGCTTTCGCTGGTGATGCTGGCCGCCGCAATGGCTGCATTGCCTGCGCATGCCGAAACCGTCAAGGTGGGCAGGGCCAGCATCGAACTGCCGGAAGGAAACTGGAAAGCACTCGCGTCCAGCGATGGGCAAGACACGGTGGACGGCAATGGCACGGGTGGTGCATTGCCGACCGAAACCCGCTCGTTTGCCTTCATCTCGGGCGGCCGCGTGACGGCCATTCTTTACGTGAACTCCTCAAAGGGCGGGGGGATTCGCGTCAACTGGTCCAATACCTGCGCGAGCAACCAGAACGTCCATGCCCTGAGCCTGACAAAAGACCCCAATGCGCTCGAATGCATCCGCGCGTCAATCCCTTTGAAGGCGGAGCTCTATCTCAAGCGTGCCATGCCCGAGGTGTTGACCGCCATGGAAAGCCAGGGCATGGCCGTGCCGCCGGCCTTGCAAGCCATCGGTGTGACGGTAGGCAGCTCCGGCGGCACCAGCATGCACGTGAATCTGCTGGTGGTGCCGGGCTTTCTGGGTTTGCAAGGCGAAGAAGCTTCAAGCCTCCCGGCATACCTGAAACCCGGCCAGTTTGTGTGGGCGCGCCAGCTGGCCGCGGCCGTCAAGGGCAGCGTCTACTCCATGAGCGGCAACATGGCCCTCCCACCCCTGGCCTTTGCCACTCCCCGTGTTACTTCATCAACCTCTCAATAGGCGATCATGGAAGCAGTTTCCCCCACCATCATCAACCTGATTATTTTTGTACTGGCCATCTACGTGGGCTACCACGTGGTGTGGACCGTCACGCCGGCCCTGCACACGCCGCTGATGGCGGTGACCAACGCGATCTCGGCCATCGTGATCGTGGGCGCCATGCTCGCGGCCGCGCTGACCGAAACGCCGCTGGGCAAGACCATGGGCGTGCTGGCCGTGGCGCTGGCCGCCGTCAACATCTTCGGCGGCTTTCTGGTGACGCGCCGCATGCTGGAGATGTTCCGCAAGAAAGAAAAGAAAGCCGCCGCACCCGCTGAAGGAGCCGCCAAATGAGCATGAACCTCGTCACGCTGCTGTACCTGGTGGCTTCCGTTTGTTTTATTCAGGCGCTCAAGGGCCTGTCGCACCCCACCAGCTCCATCCGCGGCAACCTGTTCGGCATGGTCGGCATGGCCATTGCTGCGCTGACCACGGCCGCGCTGATCGTCGAGATCTCGGGCGGCAAGGCTCTGGGCATGGGCTATGTCCTGCTGGGCCTGGTGGTGGGCGGAGGCTACGGCGCATGGCGCGCCAAGACGGTCGAGATGACCAAGATGCCCGAGCTGGTGGCCTTTTTCCACAGCATGATCGGCCTGGCCGCGGTCTTCATCGCCGTGGCCGCCGTGGCCGAGCCCTATGCCTTTGGCATCGCGGCCAAGGGCAGCCCCATCCCCACCGGCAACCGGCTGGAGCTGTTCCTGGGCGCCGCCATTGGCGCCATCACCTTCAGCGGCTCGGTGATCGCCTTCGGCAAACTGTCGGGCACTTACAAGTTCCGCCTGTTCCAGGGCGCGCCGGTGCAGTTCGCCGGCCAGCACAAGCTGAACCTGGTGCTGGGCCTGCTGACCATAGGCCTGGGGCTGGTGTTCATGTTCACCGGCAGCTGGCCCGCCTTTTTTGCGATGCTGGCGCTGAGCTTCGTGATGGGCGTGCTCATCATCATCCCTATCGGCGGCGCCGACATGCCGGTGGTGGTGTCCATGCTTAACAGCTACTCGGGTTGGGCCGCGGCCGGCATCGGTTTTTCGCTGAACAACTCCATGCTGATCATCGCCGGCTCGCTGGTCGGCTCCTCGGGGGCCATCCTCTCGTACATCATGTGCAAGGCGATGAACCGCTCCTTCTTCAACGTGATCCTGGGCGGCTTCGGCGGCGAGGCCGGCGCAGCCGCCGCGGGCGCCAAGGAGCAGCGTCCCGTCAAGTCGGGCTCGGCCGACGACGCCGCCTTCATCCTGGGCAATGCCGAAACCGTCATCATCGTGCCGGGCTACGGCCTGGCGGTGGCGCGCGCGCAGCACTCGGTCAAGGAACTGGCGCAAAAGCTCATCGACAAGGGCGTCAACGTCAAGTACGCCATCCACCCGGTGGCCGGCCGCATGCCGGGCCACATGAACGTGCTGCTGGCCGAGGCCGAAGTGCCCTACGACCAGGTGCATGAAATGGAAGACATCAATGCCGAGTTCGGCCAGGCCGACGTGGCCATCATCCTGGGCGCCAACGACGTGGTGAACCCCGCCGCGCACGTCAAGGGCAGCCCCATCTACGGCATGCCCATCCTGGAGGCCTACAAGGCCAAGACGGTCATCGTCAACAAGCGTTCCATGGCGGCCGGCTACGCGGGCCTGGACAACGAACTCTTTTACATGGACAAAACCATGATGGTGTTCGGCGACGCCAAAAAGGTCATCGAAGACATGGGCAAGGCCGTCGAATAAGCGCGGACTGGGAGTTTGCCCGCGGCCGCGCGCCGCGGGACTATCCACTTTAGAGGGGCTTCCCTTCTGATTTCCCGGGTTTCCTAGGGAAAACGCAATAGCCACGAAGAGGGCAGGCCGTGAGAATCCATGGCTGTAAGCAAAACGTAATGGAGAAGACAAACATGAATGCAGCGACCATTGACCGCCCGTGGCTCAAGGCCTACCCGCCGGGCGTTCCCACCGACATCGACGCGTCGCAGTACCCGTCGCTGGTGGCCTTGATGGAGGAAAGCTTCAAAAAGCACGGCAGCCGCATCGCCTACAGCTTCATGGGCAAGGACGTCACTTTCGGCCAGACCGACAGCCTTTCGCTGGCCTTCGGCGCCTACCTGCAAAGCCTGGGCCTGGCCAAGGGCGACCGCATCGCCATCATGATGCCCAACGTGCCGCAATACCCGGTGGCCGTGGCGGCCATCCTGCGCGCAGGCTACGTCGTGGTCAACGTCAACCCGCTGTACACGCCGCGCGAACTTGAGCACCAGCTCAAGGACTCGGGCTCCAAGGCCATCGTCATCATCGAGAACTTCGCCAACACGCTGGAGCAGTGCATCGCCGCCACGCCGGTCAAGCACGTGGTGCTGTGCGCCATGGGCGACCAGCTCGGCATGCTCAAGGGCGCGCTGGTCAACTACGTGGTGCGCAACGTCAAAAAAATGGTACCGGCCTTCAACCTGCCAGGCGCCGTGCGCTTCAACGACGCGGTGGCGCAGGGCACGCGCCTGACGCTCAAGCGCCCCGACATCAAGCCCGACGACGTGGCCGTGCTGCAGTACACCGGCGGCACCACCGGCGTGTCCAAGGGCGCGGTGCTGCTGCACCGCAACGTGATCGCCAACGTGCTGCAGTCCGAAGCCTGGAACGGCCCGGCCATGGCCAGCATGCAGCCGGGCCACCAGCCCACTTACGTCTGCGCGCTGCCGCTGTACCACATCTTCGCTTTCACCGTGAACATGATGCTGGGCATGCGCACCGGCGGCAAAAACATCCTGATCCCCAACCCGCGCGACCTGCCCGCGGTGCTCAAGGAACTCTCCAAGCACAAGGTCAACAGCTTCCCGGCCGTCAACACGCTGTTCAACGGCCTGGCCAACCACCCGGACTTCAACACGGTGGACTGGTCGCACCTGAAGATTTCGCTGGGCGGCGGCATGGCCGTGCAAAGCGCGGTGGCCAAGCTCTGGCTCGAGAAAACCGGCTGCCCGGTCTGCGAGGGCTACGGCCTGTCCGAGACCTCGCCCTCGGCCAGCTGCAACCCGACCAACAGCAAGGCCTTCACCGGCACCATAGGCGTGCCGATTCCCGGCACCTGGTTCAAGCTGCTCGACGACGACGGCAACGAAGTGCCGCAGGGCCAGCCCGGCGAGATCGCCATCAAGGGCCCGCAGGTCATGGCCGGCTACTGGCAGCGCCCCGACGAAACCGCCAAGGTCATGACGCCCGACGGCTACTTCAAGTCGGGCGACATCGGCGTCCTCGATGAAAACGGCTTCTTCAGAATCGTCGACCGCAAGAAGGACATGATCCTGGTGAGCGGCTTCAACGTCTACCCCAACGAGATCGAGGACGTGGTGGCCAAGCTGGCAGGCGTGATGGAATGCGCCTGCGTGGGCGTGGCCGACGACAAGTCCGGCGAGGCCGTCAAGCTGGTGATCGTCAAGAAAAACCCGGACCTCACCGAAGCCCAGGTGCGCGAATACTGCAAGACCAACCTGACCGGCTACAAGCAGCCCAAGGTGGTGGAGTTCCGCACCGAGCTGCCCAAGACACCGGTCGGCAAAATTTTGCGGCGCGAACTGCGCGACAAGAAATAGGTCGCCGGCAAACTGTTTTTTAGAGCCTGCAAAGGTTTTCTAAGGGGCGGCGCAAGTCGCCCTTTTTTGCGCCCGTGCTTTGTGGGCACAATCCTGCCATGCCGAATCGCCCTTCTTCCGCTACCCCCATCGCCATCCTCAGTGCCCTGCTGCAGGAGCAGCAAGGCCTCATGGAGCTGCTGCACCGGCCGCAGAAGGTGGCGCACGCCGGCCGCGACTTCTGGCTGGGCGAGCTGCACGGCCGTCCCGTGGTGCTGGCCCTCTCAAAAATCGGCAAGGTGGCGGCCGCCACCACGGCGACCGCGCTGATCGAGCGCTTCGGCGTGCGACGCATGGTGTTCACCGGCGTGGCCGGCGGCCTGGGCGCGGGCGTGAATGTGGGCGACGTGGTGGTGGCCAGCGATTTTGTGCAGCACGACCTCGATGCCTCGCCGCTGTTTCCGCGCTACGAGGTGCCGCTGTACGGCCGCAGCCGCTTCGAGGGCGACGCGGCGCTCACGGCCTTGCTGTTCAGCGCTGCCTCGGCGGCGCTCGGCGATGGCGGCGCCAGCGCAGCCTTTCCGGGCGCACGCGCGCACCTTGGGCTGATTGCCAGCGGCGACCGTTTTGTCTCAGGCGCCGGCGAGTCGCGCGGCCTGCATGCCGCGCTCGCCGGCGCGGGCCATGAGGTGCTGGCGGTCGAGATGGAGGGCGCCGCCGTGGCGCAGGTCTGCCACGACTACGGCGTGCCCTTCGCCGCGGTGCGCACCATCTCGGACCGCGCGGACGACAGCGCGCATGTCGATTTCCCGCGCTTTGTTGAGGAGGTGGCGAGCCGCTATGCGCATGCGATTGTGGCGAAGCTGCTGCTGTCGCTGGAGCCTTGACAGCGGCGGGGAAACTTCAGCCCGCGCCGTGGCACTTTTTGTATTTTTTCCCGCTGCCGCAGTGGCACAGGTCGTTGCGCCCCGGCGTGGCCTGGGCGCGCACCGTCTCCACTTTGGGCCCCAGCGTCTTCCACAGTTCGCGCAGGTCGTACACCGCCCAGATGGCCTCGCCAAAAGCATTGAGCCGTGCGATGCTGGTGCTGGGCGCGCCGTCTTCGCTCAGCGGTGAGACCTCGGGCGCGGCCGTGTCGTCCTCGGTCATGGCCACCACGGCCTGCAGCGCGCCGTCCAGCCATTTGGCGGCGTCCTTGTCGCGCGGCGCCAGCCATTCATCGGGCCAGCTTTCGACCGCGAACATAAAACCCAGCGCCCAGACCTGGGCAAAGGCCGGCAGGTCCTCGCGCTTGAAGGCGGCGCGTTCCTCGGGCGCCATTTCGGCCACGGCGCCGCGTATGTCCATCACCTCGGGGTGGTAGCAGTTGTCGTCTTCCAGCGAGTCGACTTCCGAATCCAGCGCGACGGCGACTTCCTGCCAGCGCCGGTTCCACAGCGTGAGGAAGCGCTCACGTTGGCTGTCGTCCGCGAAGGAGCCGCCTTCCGGGTCCGGCGCCTCGCCCTCGGCAGGCACCGCCAGCAGCACGGGCAGGTATTCGGCGGCGGCGATGGGCCGGCGCGAGCAGATCACGGCGGCCATAAAACCTTCACAAAACTCCCACTGCGGCGTCTCGTCGTAGCGGGTGCGCAAGTCGTCGAGGATGGCGTCGAGCGCGTCAAAATCCTCGGCTTCGAGGAAAGCCGCTTCGGGCGCGGGTGTTGAAGGGGTGGCGGATTGGGGGGAGGGCTTCATGAAAAACAGTCCTGAGCCTCACGCGAGGCTCTTATGATGCAAAGTGTATCTGCCGCGTCGCGGTTATTCTGCCCCTCCCCCCATGGAAGCGCCACCATGTTCCTCCAGCGTCTGGATGCCCGGTTCCCGGTTCGTTACTCCTTCATGGCCTTGTGCGCGCTGGGCGTGCTGCTGGCGCTGCTCAGCCTGGCGGTCTTCGGCGCGGGCAGGCTGACCCTCTTGGCCCTGCTGGCGTGCATCGCGCTGGTGGGCGTGGGGGTGCACGACCTGCGGCAAACCCGGCACGCGGTGCTGCGCAACTACCCGGTCATAGGCCATATGCGCTTTCTGTTCGAGTACATACGGCCCGAAATGCGCCAGTACTTCATTGAAAGCGACAGCGAGGCCACGCCGTTTTCGCGCGCCCAGCGCTCGCTGGTCTACCAGCGCGCCAAGGGCGAGCCCGACAACCGGCCCTTCGGCACGCAGCTCGACGTGGGCGCGCAGGGTTATGAATGGGTCAACCATTCGATGTCACCGACCAAGCTGGCCTCGCACGACTTCCGCGTCTGGATAGGCGGCTCGCCCGAGCATCCCTCGCCCTCGGTCGAGCCCTGCACCCAGCCCTACCATGCCAGTGTCTTCAACATCTCGGCGCTGAGCTTCGGCTCGCTGTCGGCCAACGCCATCATGGCGCTCAACAAGGGCGCCAAGCTGGGTGGCTTCGCGCACGACACCGGCGAGGGCTCGATCTCGCAGCACCACCGGCTGCACGGCGGCGACCTGATCTGGGAAATCGGCTCGGGCTACTTCGGCTGCCGCAACGAGGACGGCAGCTTCAGCGAAGAGCGTTTCGCCGCCAACGCGCGCGACCCGCAGGTCAAGCTGGTCGAGCTCAAGATGAGCCAGGGCGCCAAGCCCGGCCACGGCGGCATACTGCCCGGCCCCAAGGTCACCGCGGAGATCGCCGCGGCGCGCGGCGTGCCGCAAGGCAAGGACTGCATCTCGCCCTCCAGCCACAGTGCGTTTTCCACGCCGGTGGAGATGATGCACTTCATCGCCAGGCTGCGAAAGCTCTCGGGCGGCAAGCCGACCGGCTTCAAGTTCTGCATAGGCCACCCCTGGGAGTGGTTCGCCATCGTCAAGGCCATGCTGGAGACCGGCATCACGCCGGACTTCATCGTGGTGGACGGCGCCGAGGGCGGCACCGGCGCGGCACCGGTGGAATTCACCGACCATGTGGGTGCGCCGCTGCAGGAGGGCCTGCTGCTGGTGCACAACACGCTGATCGGCGTGAACCTGCGCAGCCGCATCTCCATAGGCGCGGCCGGCAAGGTCGTCAGCGCCTTCGACATGGTGCGGCTGATGGCCCTGGGCGCTGACTGGTGCAACGCCGGGCGCGGCTTCATGATGGCGCTGGGCTGCATCCAGGCGCAGAGCTGCCACACCGGCAAATGCCCGACCGGCGTCACCACGCAGGACCCGGTGCGCCAGCAGGCCCTGGTGGTGCCCGACAAGGCCGAGCGCGTGCGCAACTTCCACCGCAGCACGCTGCATGCTTTGCAGGAGCTGGTGCAGGCCGCGGGCCTGTGCCATCCGCGCGAGGTCAACGCCCACCACATCGTGCGCCGCCTGACCGACACCGAGGTGCGGCTGCTCAGCAACCTCATCATGCGGGTGGAACCCGGCGCATTGCTGGGTTCGCTGGAAAAACAGAACACGGTGTTCAGCTACTACTGGCCGCTGGCCAGCGCGCACAGCTTTCGCGCCAACGGCGCGGCCATGCAGGCGCCGGCCGGGCCCGATGGCGCGGTGGCCTCGGGCGCCGGCGCTGTGACGGCCTAAACAGGCCCGGCCGCCTGCCGCTAGGGCTGCATGGCGCTCTGGGCCCTGACGCCGAGGTTGCCCAGCCGTTTGGCCATGGAGAGCACGTCCTGGTCCTTGCTTAACAACAGGGCTCTGGCCGCCACCGCCAGGTCTATGAATTTCTGGTCGTCGGCATCGCTGCAGGTGACGCCGGCCTTGGGCGCTACTTCCAGCAGCCGGGCGTGGCGGTCAAAGGCCGCGAGCACGTCGTCGGCGCTCAATTGGTAAAACGCCAGCCGCGGCGCGATCTGCGGGTAGGCCAGCACGCGCGCGAGTTCATCGCGCATGGGCGCAGTGGCCAGCCAGTCGAGTTCGCCGGCTTGCAGCGCCTGCTTCAGCGGCTGCGCGGCCGCATCGTTGAAGACAAACAGGTCGAGGACGATGTTGGTGTCCAGCACCACGGGCTGGCGCGCCTGCGCGCTCACGGCGCCGGCTCGCGCGCCGTGCCTGCGCCCGGTTTGCCGCGCGCCGAGCCGGCCACCATGTCGAAGCGGAACAGCCGGCATTCGATGGGGCCGTTCCACATGGGCACGCGGCGCGATTCCTTCAGGCGCATCTTGCCGGGCAGCTTGAGGTCGGGCGTCAGCACATGGGCCGTCCAGCCCGCGTAGTTTTTCTTCCAGTGCGCGGCCAGCTGCGGAAAGAAGTCGGCGGCTTCCTCCCCCCAGGCGTTTTGTGCCTGCTCGCGGCCCGGGTTGGCCGAGCGGTCGCGCGAGGTCTCGAAGGCGGGCTCTTCGCGCGTGTCGCCGCTGTCGGGCCCCAAGGGCTGGCCGAACTCGTCAATCGGCTGGTTGCGGTGGTCGTGCTGCACGCGCCCTTCGGCATGTCCTTGCTGGCGGCGCTGGTCGCGGCCCTGCACGCCGGTGATGCCGGCCACACCGGCAACGTCGATGCGCTCGCCATAAGGCGGGTTCACCAGCATCACACCCGAAGGCGCGGGCGGCATGCGCTGCAGCGCGTCGCCGCCGCGGAACTCCACCGCGTTGGCCACGCCGGCACGCTCGGCATTGCGCTCGGCGAAGTCGACCATGCGGAAAGAGACGTCGCTGCCGAACACCGGCGCCGTCGGTTCGGTGATGGCGGCTTCGGCCTGGTCCAGCAGGCCGTCCCACACATGGCCCTGGAAGGGCAAATACTTCTGGAAGGCAAAGCGCCGGTTGATGCCGGGCGCGATGTTGCAGGCGATCTGCGCCGCCTCGATGGCGATGGTGCCCGAGCCGCAGCAGGGGTCGTAGAGCGGCACGCCGGTTTTGCACAGCTGGTCCCAGCCGCTGGCGGCGATCATCGCGGCGGCCAGGGTTTCCTTCAGCGGCGCGTCGCCCTTGTCCTCGCGCCAGCCGCGCTTGAAGAGGGGCTCGCCCGAGGTGTCGATGTAAATCGTGACGGTGTCCGTCGTCAGGTGCACGTAGACACGCACGTCGGGCCAGCGCGTGTCGACGCTGGGCCGCACGTCGTCGAACTTGGCGCGAAAACGGTCGGCGATCGCGTCCTTGATCTTCAGCGCCGCGAAGTTCAGGCTGGTCAGCGGGCTGTGCTGGGCGGTGATCTCGACCTTGAAGGTCTGCTTGGGCGTGAACCAGATCTCCCAGGCCACGTTGGCGGCGGCGTTGTAGAGGTCCTGCTCGCCGCGGTACTGGTTGTGCTGCAGCTCGATGAGCACGCGCTGCGCCAGGCGGCTGTGCAAGTTGAGCTGCAGCGCATCGCGCCAGGAAGCCTGCAATTGCACGCCGGCGCGCCAGGCCTTGCCCTGGATGCCGGTGACGCGCTGCACCTCGGCGGCCAGCAAGGCCTCGACGCCGGCGGCGCAGGGTAAAAAGAGTTGAAGTTGGTTCATGACTGACTTTGAGGGACGGGGCAGCGCTGCCTGATCGCGGCTAGAGTGATTTGCGTAAATTAGCCGGCGCGATGCGCAGCGCTTCGCGGTACTTGGCCACGGTGCGGCGCGCGCATTCAATGCCCTGCTCCTTGAGCATCTCGGAAATCTGGTTGTCGCTGAGCGGTTTTTTGGCGCTCTCGGAGGAGACGAACTGCTTGATCAGCGCGCGCACTGCCGTGCTCGAGGCGTTGCCGCCGGTTTCGGTTCCCAGCGCGGAGCCGAAGAAATACTTGAGCTCAAAGGTGCCGAAGGGCGTGCCCATGTACTTGGCGGTGGTCACGCGTGAAATCGTGGATTCGTGCAGGCCCAGTTCGTCGGCGATTTCGCGCAGCACCAGCGGGCGCATCGCGAGCTCGCCGTGCGTGAAGAAACTCTTTTGCCGCTCGACGATGGCGCTGCTCACGCGCAGTATGGTGTCAAAGCGCTGCTGGATGTTCTTGATGAACCAGCGCGCCTCCTGCAGGCGCTGCTGCAGCGCCTGGCCGTCCTGGCCCTTGTGCTGCTTGAGGGCGTTGGCGTAGATGTCATGTACGCGCAGGCGCGGCATCACGTCGCCGTTGAGCGTGACCTTGAAGCCCCGGCCCGACTTCACGACGATGACGTCGGGCACGATCAGGTTGCGCTCCACGTTCACGAAACGGCGCCCAGGTTTGGGATCGAGCCGGCCTATCACGGCAATCGCACCCTTGATGGCGGCCTCGGTGAATCCGCACAGGTAGGACAGGCGCTTGACGTCGCGTTTGGCCAGCAGCTCCATGGGGTGCTTGCACACGGCGATGGCGGCGCGGGTTTCCTCGCAGTCCTTGCAGTCGAGCAGCTGCAGGCTCAGGCACTCGGCCAGGTTGCGCGCGCCCACGCCGGCCGGCTCCATGTGGTGCAGCAGCTTGAGCGCCATGGCAAAACGCTGCTCGAGCTCCTCGGCCTGTTCCATGTCGCCGCCGGCCAGGCCGGCCGCGAGCGAGGCCAGGCTGTCTTCCAGATAGCCGTCATCGTTGAGCGACTCGATCAGGAAATGCAGGGCCGCGCGGTCTTCTTCGGACAGGCGCAGGCCCAGCGACTGGCGGTGCAAATGATCTTGCAGCGACTCATGGCCGCCCGTGAGGTCCGAGGCCTCGGCCTCGCTTTCCTCGTTGTTGTTCTTGCGCGCCGGCGCATCGCTGCCCCATTCGCTGTCGTCGGGCGTGGTCTCCACCGTGCCGTCGCCTTCCCAGCTTTCCTCGAGCTTGGGTTCCGCGCTGACCTCGGCTTCGCCGGCCGCCGAAAGGCCCGCGTCTTCCGCGCCGCCACCGGCCGTTGCATCGGCGGCGGATTCAAACTCGCGGCTGTCCTGGCTGACCGGCGTGTTGACATGCTCCAGGCCGAACTCCTCGCGCACCGCGGTTTCGTCCGACACCTCAAGAAACGGGTTTTCGTCGAGCATTTGCTCGACTTCCTGGCTCAGCTCGAGCGTAGACAGCTGCAGCAGGCGTATCGACTGCTGCAGCTGGGGCGTCAGCGCAAGATGCTGCGAGACGCGTAATGACAGGCCTTGTTTCACGACAGTTTCAACTTGGCTCGTTGATAAAAGAGCGGAAAGAATTCAAGCGGGGGCCGCGGAACTGGCTTTGCCAGGCCGCAGGCGCCGTCACCCGGAGGGGGAGAGGGAGCTACACGAAGTGAGCGACAACAGGGGGGAACCATGGCTACATTTTGAAGTGCTCGCCCAGATAGACGCGGCGCACATCGGCGTTGTTCACGATCTCGGACGGCGTGCCCTGGGCCAGCACGTGGCCGTCGCTGATGATGTAGGCGTGGTCGCAGATGCCCAGCGTCTCGCGCACATTGTGGTCGGTGATCAGCACGCCGATGCCGCGCGACTTCAGGAAGCCGATGATGCGCTGGATCTCGATCACGGCGATCGGGTCTATGCCGGCAAAGGGCTCGTCAAGCAGGATGAAGCGCGGCTGGGTCGCCAGGGCGCGGGCGATCTCGACGCGGCGGCGCTCGCCGCCCGACAGCGCCGGCGCCGGCGAATTGCGCAAATGGTCCACCCGCAGGTCCTGCAGCAGGGCATCGAGCCGCGACTCGATGTCGGCGCGGCCCAGCGGCTTGCCGTTCGCGTCCAGCTGCAGTTCAAGCACGGCGCGCACATTCTCTTCCACCGTGAGCTTGCGGAAAATCGAGGCTTCCTGCGGCAGGTAGCTCAGGCCCAGGCGGGCGCGCAGGTGGATCGGCATGTGCTCGACCGACTGGCCGTCGATGGAAATCTCGCCGGCATCGGCGCGCACCAGGCCCACGATCATGTAGAAGGAGGTCGTCTTGCCGGCGCCGTTGGGCCCCAGCAGGCCCACGACCTCGCCTTTTTGCACGGCCACCGAAACGTCCTGCACCACCTTGCGGCTGCCGTAGGATTTTTGCAGCCCCTGCGCCACCAGGCGGCTGGGGGTTGCGGCCTTGGCCGCCGAAGTGTCAGTCACCACATCCATCTGTGCAGGCTCTTTCTATTTCTTTTCACTGCCCAGCGTGGTGCTGGGGCGCAAGGCGGCGGGCGCGGCTGCGGGGGCGGGCGCGGCGCCCGGGGCCGATGCGGCGGCGCGCGGCGACAGCATGGCGCGTATGCGCCCGCTCGGGTTGGCGGCGGTGCTGTTCTGCGCGCCGCCGTCCACGGTGAAGACGTCGGTGTTGTTGTCGTAGACGATCACGGCACCCGTGGTTTCATCCACCAGGGTGGCGCCGTTGTAGCGGCGCACCACGGCGCGCTTGATGAATTTGACGAGGTCGGCGCGGCTGTCGTATTCGATGCGTTCGCCCTCGCCTTCGATGTATTCGTCCACGCCGTCGCGTTTCTTGCGGTAGAAAGCCAGCTTGCCGGGCGCCGCGATGGCGATCGCCTGCTGGTAGCCCTCGGGGTCCTGGCTCACGTCGACCCGCGCGCCGCGCACGATGGTCGTGCCCTTGGTGATCACCACGTTGCCGGTGAACACGCTGGTCTGCTTCAGGTCGTCATAACGCAGGGCGTCGGCCTCCGCGTTCATGGGCTTGTCCCGGTCGGCTTTTTCGGCCCAGGCCGGAAACGCCGCCCCCAGCGCCAAAGCGGCCGGCAGGACGAGGAAATAAAGGGGGTGTTTCATAAGGCACGAATCTTGCTGCTTTGGGTTGGGCCATTGTAGCCATGCAAGCCGTGGGAAAGGCTTGCACGGGTGAATATTAGGGGCATAAAAAAACCCGCCTGGAACGAGGCGGGTTTTTGGCGTGGGCCGCTCGGGCCCTGGACGGAAGGTTTATTTCTTGCCGCGCGACTGCGCGATCAGGTAATCCGTGACCTGCAGCGCGCGGACCATGCTCTGGGCCAGGGTGGCCGAGGTGTAGTAACGCCCCGCAATGCCCAGCGCCGGCACGCCGTCGACCTTGTAGATGTCCTGCAGCTGCGTGGCCTTGCGGGCCTTGGTGGTGACGGTAAAGGAGTTGTACATCTCGATGAACTTGGCCTTGTCCAGGCCTTGTTTTTCGGCCCAAGTGGCGATGGAGTCGGCGGTGTTGAGCGCGAACTTTTCCACATGGATCGCGTAGAACACCTTTTTGTGGAGTTCCTCGACCTTGCCCATGGCCTCGAGCACGTAAAAAAGGCGCTGCTGGGGTTCGAAATCGGGGCGGAAGGCCACCGGCACGCGCCGCACGGTCACATCCTTGGGCGCCTGCTTCATCCAGGCCTCGAGCGTCGGCTCAAAGGCATTGCAATGCGGGCAGCTGTACCAGAAGAACTCCACCACCTCGACCTGGCCCGCGGGGACCTCGGTGGGCGCCGGCTTGTCCAGCGTCACGTAGTCGGCGCCGTCCTTGGGGGCCTTGGCCTGGGCTTGTGCCAGCGTGGGAAGGGCGATGCCGCCCAGGCTGGCGACGGCCGCCGAGGCGGCTGAAAACGAAAACTCACGGCGTTGCATCAGATTCTTCTCCTGGTATGACAGAAAGGGTGGGTAAGCCGCCCCTGCGGACGGCGGCCTCGTGGTGCGGGGCACAGGGGTTTGTACACCAGCCCCGTGAAAAGTTCAGCTTATCGGCAACAGGGGTCAGCGCTGTACGCGGACCAGGGCCGTTTCAATGGAATTGTTGTCCAGCCGCTCCTTGGCCTTGTCGGCGTCTTCCTTTTTGTCGAAAGGCCCGAGGCGCACGCGGTACACGGTGCGGCCGGCCTGTTCGCGCTCGGTGACCTTGGCCTGCATGCCCAGCAACAGCAGCTTGGCGCGCTGCTGCTCGGCGTCTTCAGGCGTGCGGAAGGCGCCGGCCTGGATGAAGTAGCTGAAAGGATCGACGCTGGGGCCGGACGACAGGCCTTCAACCTTGGCCTTGGCCAAGTCGCCCAGCGGGTCAGCCGCGGGAGCCGGCTTGGCGGCGGCGGTTTTGGCGGGCGCCGAGGCGGCGGCCTTGGGCGCGGCGGGGTCGGGAACGGCAACACCGCTCACTTCAGGGGCGGCTGGCGTCGGCTTGGGCTGGTTCTTGCCGGCCAGCGGCGCGTTCGGGTTCCAGTCCTTGTTCTTCTTGGCTTCCGCGGCGTCGCTGTCGGGATTGCGCGCCTGGCTCTTGTTCATGAAAGGCACGGGCACCTTGGTGATGTAGACCGCCACGGCCAGCGCGGCGCCCAGGCCTATCAGCGCGCCAATGATCAAACCCAGCAGCGTCCCGCCTCTTTGTGTATTCATACCCTTGCCCACGTTCATTGCCTTGTCCTGAAAATCCGGGTGCTACCGGCGTTCTTACATCTTGCGCGGGGCGCTCACGCCCAGCACCGCCAGGCCATTGTGCAACACCTGCGCGGTCGCCGCGACCAGTGCCAGCCGGGCGCGCTTGACGGCCTCGTCGTCGACCAGGATGCGCTCGGCATCGTAGTAGCTGTGGTAGCAGGCGGCCAGCTCGCGCAGGTAAAACGCCACGTCGTGCGGCGCCAGGCCGGCGGCCGCGTTGGCCAGCATTTCGGGGTATTTGGCCAGCAGCAGCATCAGCGCCTGGGCCTGCGGGCTGTCCAGCGCCGAGAGCTCGGCAGACTTCAGGCTGGCTTCGTCGCCGCCCTGCTCGGCCCAGGTGGTGAGGATGGAGCAGATGCGCGCGTGCGCGTACTGCACGTAGTACACCGGGTTCTCATTGTTCTTGGCCAAGGCCAGGTCGATGTCGAAGATGTACTCGGTGTCGGGCTTGCGGCTGAGCAAAAAGAAACGCACGGCGTCGGCGCTGGTCCATTCGATCAGGTCGCGCAGCGTGACGTAGCTGCCGGCGCGCTTGGAAATCTTGACCTCCTCGCCGTTGCGCATGACGCGCACCATGGTGTGCAGCACGTAGTCGGGGTAGCCTTGGGGAATGCCCTCGCCGGCGGCCTGCAGCCCGGCGCGCACGCGGGCGATGGTGCCGTGGTGGTCCATGCCCTGGATGTTGATCGCCTTGCCGAAGCCGCGCTCCCACTTGGCCAGGTGGTAGGCCACGTCGGGCACAAAATAGGTGTAGCTGCCGTCGCTCTTTTTCATCACGCGGTCTTTGTCGTCGCCGTAATCGGTCGACTTCAGCCACAGCGCGCCGTCCTGCTCATAGGTCTTGCCGGCGTCTTTGAGTTTCGCCACCGTGGCGTCGACGCGGCCCGAGCTGTACAGGCTGGACTCGAGGTAGTAGTTGTCGAACCTGACCGAGAAGGCCTTGAGGTCCAGGTCCTGCTCGTGGCGCAGGTAGGCCACGGCGAACTGGCGTATCGAGTCCATGTCCTCCACGTCGCCCGAGGCGGTGAACTCGCGGTCGTCCGACTTGACGGTTTTTTTCGCCAGGAAGTCGGCCGCGATGTCGGCGATGTAGTCGCCGTTGTAGGCCGATTCGGGCCAGCCGGCGTCGCCGGGCTTGAGGCCCTTGGCGCGCGCCTGCGTGCTGGCGGCCAGTGTCTGGATCTGCACGCCCGCGTCGTTGTAATAGAACTCGCGCCAGACCTGCGCACCCTGGGTGGCGAACAGGTTGCAGATCGCGTCGCCCAGCGCCGCCTGCCGGCCGTGGCCCACATGCAGCGGCCCGGTCGGGTTGGCCGAAACGAACTCGACGATCATGCGCCGCCCGCTGCCTGCCGCTTGCGTGCCGTAGGCGGCGCCGGCCTGCAGCACCTCGCGCACGGTCTCCTGTTTGGCGGCGGGCTTGAGGCGGATGTTGATGAAGCCGGGGCCGGCGATCTCGATGGCGTCCACCCAGCGCTCGAAGGCCGGGGCCTTGAGCAAAACGGCGCGCAGGTTTTCGGCGAGCTGGCGCGGATTGAGCTTGAGCGGCTTGGCCAGCTGCATCGCGGCCGTGCAGGCGAAGTCGCCGTGGGCCGCCACCTTGGGGGATTCAAACGCGGCTTTGTCGCCCGCGCCGGGGGAAAGTTCTTCCAGGCCCGCGGCCAGGGCCGCGAGCAGGTCTTTTTTAATCGAGAGCATGGGCTGATTTTACGGTTAAGCCATGTGCCGCCCGGCGCGCGCGCATGCCCGGTCATCGAATTTGCCTGGCCCGGCGTTATGTGTTGGAATTCCAGCCGGAACTCAATCCCGATTCCCAACCCATTGGAGCCACCATGAAAAAGCTGTTATCCCTGACCGCCTTCGCTTTTGCCGCCACCATGATCCTGTCTCCCGTGGCGCACGCCCAGGACGCTCCCGCCAAGACCGCGCAGCAAACCAAGATGGGCGCCTGCAACAAGGATGCCGAGGGCAAGAAGGGCGACGAGCGCAAGGCCTTCATGAAGGAATGCCTGAGCGCCAAGAAGGCCACGCAGCAAGAAAAGATGAAGACCTGCAACGTCGACGCCAAGGGCAAAAAAGGCGACGAACGCAAGGCTTTCATGAAAGAGTGCCTGAGCAAATAAAGCCGCTGCGCTTCTCACAAACCCTAAAAAACCTGCCGGGACAACCCGGCAGGTTTTTTTTCGCCCGCGTCAGTCCTGCAGCAGCTGCGCTTTCGCCGCCTGCTTGACGGCCTGCGTGAGCCGCTGCGCCGCCAGCGGCTCGCGCGCCCAGTGCTGCCAGTACAGCCGCACGTCGACCGCGCAGCCCGGCAACACCTCCTGCAGCGGCGGGCGGTGCGCGCGCGCCGCCAGCAGGATGTCGGGCACCATGCCCCAGCCCATGCCCAGCTCCAGCGCAAGCTCGAAGGCATCCACGGCCGGCACGAAGTGGCGCGGGTAGAGAGCGCCCTTGAGCTTGAAATGCTGGGCCAGGAAAGTGTCCTGCAGCGCGTCCTTGCGGTTGAAGATCACGGCCGGGCTGGCCAGCAGGCGATGGGCCAGGCGGTTAGGCCCCGCCGCCTTGCCTCCCAACGGAGGCTCGCTCCACTGCGCAACCAGCGCTGGCGCGGCCATGCAGCGGTAACGCATCACGCCCAGCGGCTCGGCCACGCAGCCGCGCATGGCCTGGGCCAGCGTGGTCACGCAGCCGGTGACGTCGCCGCTCTTGAGCGCATCGTGGGTGTGGTCCTGGTCGTCCACCACCACGTCCAGCAGCAGGCCGTGGCCCTGCAGCACCGGCGCCACGCCGGGCAAAAACCAGCTGCTCAGGGAGTCGGCATTCACCGCCACGCTCAGGCTTTGCAGGCGCCCGGCCTTGCCGCCGCCCTGCAGGCCGGTGAGCAGGTCGGACTCCATCAGCCGCAACTGCCGCACATGGCCCAGCAAGGCCTGGCCGGCCGGCGTGGCGCGCACCTGCTTGCCCCGCACCAGCAGGCGCTGGCCCAGCTCGCCTTCCAGCGACTTGATGCGCAGCGAGACGGCGGCCAAGGTCAGGCTCAGGGTTTTGGCGGCCTCGCCAAAGCTGCCGTGCTCAATCACGGCGGCCAGGGCGTCAAGTTGTCGGGCGTCGAGCATGGCTGGTTTGTTTCAAGTATTAATTGATCAATCTGAGTTTTAGTTAACTTTGTTTAAGCATTATGGGCTTTGCCCCACACTGCGTGCAAGCCGACTCTCCTGAACTTTTGAAGCAACACCATGAACCCGCTTGCCGCCCCCGCCTTCCTGACCGGTATGGTCCTGAGCCTGTCGCTGATCATGGCCATAGGCCCGCAAAACGCCCATGTCATACGCATGGGCCTGCTGCGCCAGCACCTGTGGCTCACGGTCGCCCTCTGCGTGCTGACCGACGTGGCGCTGATCGCGCTCGGTGTGATGGGGCTGGCGCAGCTGGGCGGCCTGTCCGACAAGCTGCTGGGCGCGATGACCGGTGCCGGCGCGCTGGTGCTGCTGGTCTACGGCGCCCAGGCGATGCGGCGCTTTTTGCAGCCGGCACCGCAGTCCGCAGACGGTGCGCCGGTTGCCGCCGAGCTCATTTCGCGCCGCAAGGCGGTGGGCCTGGCGCTGGCGCTGTCCTGGCTCAATCCCCATGCCTGGCTGGACACGGCCGTGGTCATAGGCACGGCTTCGCTGGCCTATGCGCAACCCGACAACGCGGTGTTCGGCCTGGGCGCCATCACCGGTTCGCTGCTGTGGTTCACCGGCCTGGGTGTGGCGCTGTGGTGCGTGGGGCGCAGGCTCAATTCACCGGCCGTGTGGCGCGCGATGGATTTGCTGGTGGCGCTGATGATGTGGGGCACGGCCTTCTGGCTGGTGCGCGGTTTGATCTAGCCGAAACCCCGGGCCAAAAAGACTGCCGCCAGCGGAATGAAAGGCAGGATGTGCGCCTGCACCATCACCAGCCGGCGCGCTTTTTTGACCTCCACCGCGTCGGGCAGGGCGCCATTGGCGCGCAGCGCGCGCCGCCAGCGCACAAACATCAGCGTCGGCTTGATCGAGATCAGGCCTATCACCAGGAACATGGCCAGCTTGAGATAGAGCAGGGGGTTGTGCGCATACCAGGCCGCGCCCTTGCTGCCCAGGAACACGCGCGCCAGGCCGGTCAGCAAGACCAGGCCCGCGGAGATGCCGTAGACCATGTCTATCTTGCCCAGCCGCTCGACCACGGCGGCATTGAGCCATTCGACGCGGCACAGCGCCGCCTCGCTCGCGAGAAAAACCACCATGGTGAGAATCGCCAGCAGGTGGGCATAGGCCAGCAGGGCTTCGAGCGTCATCGCGGGATCTTTCTTTTCTTGTTGGGGGTGTCAGGGTTTGGCGGCAGCCGAGGCCGCCGGGCTGCGCCAGAACTCGGGCTGGCTGTAATGGTGCTTGAGGAAGTCTACCCACAGCCGCACCCGCAGCGGCAAATGTTTGCGCTGCGGGAACACGGCGTAAATGCCGTTGGGCGGCGCGGCAAAATCTTCGAGCACCGCCGTCAGCCGACCGGCGGCGATCTCCGATTCGACCTCCCAGGTGCTGCGCCAGGCGATGCCGCAGTCGGCCAGGCACCAGTCGTGCAGCACCTGGCCGTCGGAGCAATCGAGCGGCCCGCCCGGCTTGAGGTGCACCAGCTCGCCGCCCACCTGGAAGGCCCAGCCCCGCGTCTGCGAGGCATCGCTGGACAGCGTGAGGCAGTCAAAGCGCGCGAGCTCGCTGGGGTGTTGCGGCGTGCCGTGGGTTTTGAGGTAGCGCGGCGTGGCCACGCACAGGCGCCGGTTGTCGGCCATGCGCACGCTGACCAGCGAGGAGTCGGGCAGGTCGCCCACACGCACCGCGCAGTCAAAGCCCTCGCCCGCCAGGTCGACCACGCGGTCGCTGAGGTTCAGCGAAATCGTCACGTCGGCATGCTGCTCGCGAAAGCGGGTCACCAGCGGCGCGACGTGGCGCCGCCCGAAGCCCGCCGGCGCCGTGATGCGTAAATGCCCGCTGGCCTTGACGCCGCCGGCCGACACGCTGGCCTCCGCATTGGCCAGGTCGGCCAGCAGGCGCTGGCAGTCTTCCAGGAAGGCGCTGCCTTCATGCGTGAGCGCGATGCGCCGCGTGGTGCGCACCAGCAGCTTCACGCCCAGCCGCTCTTCCAGCGCGTCCAGCCGCCGGCCCATGATGGCGGGCGCCACGCCCTCGGATTTGGCGGCCGCCGTCAGGCTGCCGCGCGCCACTACCGAGACAAAGGATTCCAGCTGTTTGAGTTTGTCCATGCGCCTTCATTATGCGCATGAATGTCAGTAATCAACAGAGAATCTCTGCTTATTCCGCCGTTCACCCCGGAGTGTCGTGTGAATACAAAAGCTGGCCTGGCGCGGGCAGTTCCGCCGCCAGCACGCTGCCGGTCTGCGATTCCGTCATGAGCAGCTCGCGCGTGCCCGGCCGGAAGGCGACATTGGTGACCGTGGCGCCCACGGGGCTGCGCACAAAATGCGTGACCTCGCCGCGCGCATTGAGCACAAAAGCGCCGCCCAGGCTGGCATGCGCGACCACCAGCCGGCCCTCGGCGTCCAGCGCCATGCCGTCGGGGCCGCTGGCGCCGAAAAAAGTCTGGAAGGCGCCCATTTTGGAGAGGGAGCCGTCGGGCAGCAGCGGCGCGCGCCACACCGCGTTGCCGCGCGTCACGGCGACAAACAGCAGCTTGCCGTCGGCGCTCAGCGCGATGCCGTTGGGGCTGGGCGCGTTGCCCAGCAGCAGGTCGAGCTGGCCGTTTTCGCGCAGTCGGTAGACGCGGCCCGTGGGGTCGTGCAGGCCGGTCTGTCCCTGGTCGGTGAAATAGCACTGGCCTTGCGCATCAAAGGTGAGGTCGTTCACGCCCTTGAAGGACTCGCTGTTGCGGTGGCCCAGAACCGTGTCCACGCGGCCCGTGGTCGGGTCCAGCTTGAGGATGCCGCGCCGGTAGTCCGCGATCCAGACGCTGCCGTCGCGGTGCACGGCCAGGCCGTTGGGCCAGCCCTCGTACTGCGCGACCTGCGTCCACTGCAGCTCGGGGCTCACGCGGAAGATGCGGCCGTAGGGGATGTCGGCCAGGTACAGGTTGCCGGCCCGGTCGAAGGCCGGGCCCTCGAGAAAGCTGTCCATGACGTGGCCGGGCTTGTTGGCGTCCACCCAGGCCGTGGGCCGGGGCTGGCGCAGGTTGTCCGGCAGGCGGGTCAGCACCCGGGCTTCAATGACCTGCGGCGGCGTGAAGGACAGGTTCCACATGCTGCGCGGCCTTATTCGGGCTTCACGCCGGCAAGCTTGGCGACCGTGCCCCAGATCAGGGTTTCCTGCTTGATGAAACCGGCAAAGTCGGCCGGCGCCATGCCGCCGGGCTGTGCACCCTGCTGCGCCAGGCGCTCGCGCAGGGCCGGGTCGGCCAGCGCCTTTTTCACTTCAGCCTGAAGCTTGTCGACCAGCTCGGGCGCTGTGCCCTTGGGCGCCACCAGGCCGAACCAGTTGGTCACGGTATAGCCGCGCAGGCCGGCTTCCTTGAAGGTGGGCACATCGGGCAGGCTGGACAGGCGCTTGTCGCCGGTGACGGCCAGCGCGCGCAGCTTGCCACCCTTGACCTGCGGGATCGCCGTGGGGCTGGCGGTGACCAGCACGTCGACCTGGCCCGACACCACCGCCAGCATGGCCTCGCCGGCGCCCTTGTAGGGAATGTGCGTCATGAAGAACTTGCCTTCCTTCTTCAGCAGTTCGGCCGACAGGTGGGTGGAGCTGCCCGGGCCGCCCGAGCCGAAATTGAGTTTGCCCGGGTTCTTCTGGGCGAAGGCCAGCAGCTCGGCCAGCGTCTTGTAGGGCGAGTTGACGCCCACCACCAGCACCACCGGCGTCAGCGCGATGGTGGTCACCGGCGCCAGGCCGTTGGCATGGTCCCAGGGCAGCTTGTTGAACAGCGAAGGCAGCATCGCATAGGTGGTGTCGTTGGTCAGCAAGGTGTAGCCGTCGGGCGCGGCCTTGGCCACCAGGTCCGTGCCTATGGTGCCGCTGGCGCCGGCCTTGTTTTCGACATAAAAGGATTGTTTGGTCTGCTCGGTGAGTTTTTGCGCGATCTGCCGCGCCGCGTAGTCGGTGGTGCCGCCGGGCGCGTAGGGCACGATGATGCGCACCGGCTTTTCGGGCCAGGCGGTTTGCGCCCCCGCCGTGAGCTGGGCCAGGCCCAGGCCCGCGGCGATAAAAATGGTTTTCAGGTTTTTGTTCATGTTTGTCTCCGTGGATGTTCTGTGGTGTTGTTCTGGAATGCTCAGCGCGTGATGCCGCCGGCCTGCAAGGCCGCGATGGCCTCGCCTGAGTAACCGAGCTCCTGCAGCAGCTCCCGCGTGTGCTCGCCCAGCCGCGGCGGGTTCATGCGCACGCCCGGCCGTTCGCCGCCCAGCGTGAGCGGCAGCAGCACGGTGGAGGTGGTTTGCCCCGCGCGCTCGCCGTCGGCCAGAGTGATGGGCGCCAGGCCGCCGGTGGCCTTGAGGTGCGGGTCCTCGAACAGGTCTTGCGGCCGCGTGATGGGGGCGAACGGCAGCGCGTGTTTTTCGAACACCGCGCCCAGCTCGGCCGCGCTGTGCCCGGCCAGCTGCGAGCGCAGCAGCGGCATCAGCCAGTCGCGCGCGCGCACGCGCTCGTTGTTGCTTTGCAGCCGCGGGTCGGCCCGCAGCTCCTGCAGGCCGAAGGCCTCGCAGAAAACCGCCCACTGCGTGTCGCTGACCACGGCCAGGAAAATCTGCTCGCCGTCCTTGACCGTGAACACGTCGTACACCGCCCAGGCCGAAATCCGGCTGGGCATGGGTGCGGCGGGCTGGCCGGTGACGGCGAACTGCATCATGTGCTGGGCCACCAGGAACACGTTGTTCTCGAACAGCGCGGCCTGCACTTCCTGGCCCTTGCCGGTTTTTTCGCGCGCGGCCAGCGCCGCCATCGCGCCTATCGCGCCGAACATGCCGCCCATGATGTCGTTGACGCTGCTGCCGGCGCGCAGCGGGTCGCCGGCGCGGCCCGTCATATAGGCCAGGCCGCCCATCATCTGCACCACCTCATCGAGCGCCGTGCGGTGGTCGTAGGGGCCGGGCAGGAAACCCTTGTGGCTCACGTAGATCAGCCGCTCGTTGAGCCGCGAGAGGCTGGCGTAGTCCAGGCCCAGCTTCTTCATGGTGCCGGGCTTGAAGTTTTCGCTGACCACGTCGGCCGTCGCGACCAGCTTGAGCACCAGCTCGCGCCCTTCGGGCGTCTGCAGGTCCACGGCCAGGCTTTTTTTGTTGCGGTTGAACATCGGGAAAAATCCCGCGCCCGAGCCGATCAGCTTGCGCGTGTTGTCCCCGGCCATCGGCTCGACCTTGATGACCTCGGCCCCCAGGTCGGCCAGCAGCATGCCGCAGGTCGGCCCCATGACCATGTGGGTGAATTCCACGACGCGCAGGCCCGCGTAGGGCAGTTCCCTGGCGGGCCGGTTCGGTGGCGCGCTGGTGTCAGGCATGTCAGGCATGGACCGCTCCTTGCACAAAGCCCTTGGGCAAACCCGCCTCGGGTGTCATGCCGTAAATCGCCTCGCCCGGCAGCCCGGCCCGCAGCGGCTCCCGCGCGGCCATCAGCCTGCCGAGGTCCACGCCGGTCGAGACACCCATGGCCTCGAACATGAAGACCAGGTCTTCGGTGACCACATTGCCCGAGGCACCCGGCGCATAAGGGCAGCCGCCCAGGCCGCCCAGCGATGAATCAAAAGTGCGCACGCCTTCCTCGTAGGCGGCCAGGCAGTTGGCCAGGCCCAGGCCGCGCGTGTTGTGCAGATGGGCCGCGCCGGCGTGTTCGCCGATCTCCGCGCGCAGCCGGCGGAACAGGCGTTTGACCTGCGCCGGGTTGGCATAACCCGTGGTGTCCGAGAGGCCTGATTCATCGGCGCCTGCCGCAATGCACTGCGCGGCCAGGCGGATTACCTCGTCCTCGGCGACCTCGCCTTGCAGCGTGCAGCCGAAGGCGGTGGAAATCCCGGCCTCGACTTTGACGTGCGGCGCGGTGTCGCGCCGCAGCGCCGCGATGGCGCGCACCTCTTCGACCATCTCCTCGCGGGTCTTGCGCACATTCGCCAGCGAATGCGCGGCGCTGGCCGACACCGGCAAGGTAAGCTTGTGCACGCCGGCCGCCAGGGCCGCCTGCGCGCCGCGCAGGTTGGGCACCAGCGCCATGACGGTCAGGCCGGGCAAGGTCAGGGCGTGCCGGACCACCTCGGCCGCGTCGGCCATCTGCGGCAGCAGCCTGGCCGGCACAAACGATGCGACCTCGATTTCGCGCAGGCCGGCTTCATAGAGGGCGCTGATCCAGCGCAGCTTGTGCGCCGTCGGCATCACGGCCTTGACCGACTGCAGGCCGTCGCGCGGACCGACTTCGCTGATCAGCACTTCGGGAGGCGGCCGGGATGCCCGGGAGGTGCTTGCATTCATGATCATGGTTCTGTAAGATAGAATAGAGTTCTCTCTAATGAAATATTCGGTGCTAAACGCCGGCTTGTCAAGCCGCGCGCCGCGCCAAGCCTTGAAAGCCGCGTATGCCCCGCAAAGCCCAGATCGAATCCCTGGCCGACAGCCACGCCGCGCCTGGCGGCGCCGCCGCGGTGGACCGCGCCCTGACCCTGCTGTCGGCCTTCCGCGCGGGCGACACCTCGCTGAGCCTGGCGGAACTCGCAAGCCGCACGCAGCTGTACAAAAGCACGACGCTGCGCCTCTTGGCCTCGCTGGAGCACGCGCGCCTGGTGCAGCGCCTGGACGACGGCAACTACGGGCTGGGCAATGAGGTGGCGCGCCTCAACGCGGTGTATGCCGCCTCGTTTTCGCTGGACCGCGTGGTGCTGCCGGTGCTGCGCCAGCTGGTCGCGGCCACCGGCGAGAGCGCGGCCTACCACGTGCGCCAGGGCGAAGCCCGCCTGTGCCTGTACCGGGTGGACTCGCCGCAGCCGATCCGCGACCACATCCGGGCCGGCGACCTGCTGCCCGCCGACCGCGGCACGGGCGCCCGCATCCTGATCGCCTTCGACACCGACAGGGCAAAGGCCGCCGGGCGAAAAGACCATGTGCTTTACGCCAGGATCCGCGAGCAGGGCTACTACACGGCCGTTGGCGACCGGCTGGCCGAGGTGGCCGGGATTTCAGCGCCGGTGTTCAGGGCCGACGGCCTGCTGGCGGGCGCGGTGACGCTGACCATGCCGGCCAACCGTTACAGCGAAACCCAAGTCAAGCCGGTGCTTGAAGCCGCCCGCCATCTGACAGGCCAGGTTTAAGGCCTGTATCGGCTCAGCCCTGCGCGGCCAGGGGCTCGATGCGCCACTGGATATTGAGCGAAAACTGTTCCCCCGGCCCCAGCACGCGCAGGCCGGGCTGGCCTGGCAGGTGGAAGGCATCGATGGGCTGCGTGATGGGCTCAAAACAAAAGGAGGTCCCTTGCGGCGGCCGGTAGACCAGGCAGAAGTGCTGCGCGGCGCCGCCGTCGCGCTCAAAGTCCGGCATGCCGGCCGTGACCTGCAGGCCCAGTTCGGGCCAGGCGATGCTGGCCTTGCCGCCCCAGCCGGTGTAGCCGTTGTCGATGAGCGGGCCGTTGGCCGGTGCACCCCCGTTCAGGTCCCAGCCCGCCGGAAAATCGGTCGTGTGCGCAACCGGCAGCGGATCGTCACCGCAGAGCCAAAGGCCTTGCACAGGCGCGGTGATGCGCGTCTGCGGCGTGCGGGGAAACCAGGGATGCACGCCCAGGCCATAGGGCAGCGGCGCGACGCCCAGGTGACGCACCTGCACCCGCTGGTCCAGCCCGCCATCGACCAGCCGGAAGGTCTGCACGGCTTCATAGTCATACGGGTTGCCGTCGAAACCGTGCGACACCAGCGTCATCACCAGCGTGTCGGCGGCGGGCTGCGAGAGCTCCCAGGGCTGCAGCCAGCCGTCGCCATGGATGGGATAGGGCTCGCCCTTGCGGTTGGGCCGCATCGCATGAAACTGCCCCGCGTGTTGGAAGCCGCCGCCGCTGATGCGGTTGGACCACGGCACCATGGCAAACGAAGCGGTCTGGTAGAGGTCTGCGGTTTTGCCGTCCCAGGGCCGCCAGAGATCCAGCGGCCCTTGCGGACGCTCGAGTTGCCAGGCGGCCACGCTGCCGCCCAGCGAGGGCAGCAGCCCCAGGCGCTGGCCGGCGTGGCGCAGCCAGGCTACGGGGTGTGCGGAAGCTGTCATCGGAGGTCTTTCACGGTGAAGGCGGATGAAGGCGGGTAGAGCTGCTTTGTCGCGGCCTCAGCCGCCGAACAGGCCGGCCGGCAGGCCTGGGCTGTCCATGGCCACCGCGAACAGGCTGCCGGCCAGCGGCTGCTCGGCGAGTTGCTCCGGCGTGAGCCCGGTGCGGGCCGTGCTGATAAACAGTGTGCGCAGGTCCGGCCCGCCGAAGGCGCAGTTGGTCACATGGCTGGTGGGCAGCGGCACGCGGCACAGCTCCTCCGCGCTAACCGGGTCGTGGCAGCTGACGCAGGCCCCTCCCCAGTGGGCGATCCACAGGCGGCCGGCCGCGTCGGTGGTCATGCCGTCGGGCACACCGTCGCCGGCGGCAAAGGCAAGCCAGAGCCGTTTGTTCGACAAAGTCCCCGCCGCACTGTCGAAGTCATAGGCATGGATGCGGCCGTTGACCGTGTCGTTGAAATACAGGCAGCGCCCGTCGGCCGACCAGGTCGGGCCGTTGGTCACCGCAAAACCCTGGTCATGGCAGGTGCAGCGGCCGTCGGGGTCGTAGCGGTACAGCCCGCCGGTGGGGGCCACGCAGTCAAAGTCCATGGTGCCCGCCCAGAAACTGCCCTGTGCATCGCATTTGCCGTCATTAAAACGATTGCCCGGCAAGGCAAGCTCCGGCTGGTGCAGGTAGTGCGGCTCGCCGCCCGTAGCCGGGTCAAACAGCGCAAAGCCGCGCCGCAGGGTGACGATCAGGCCGGGCGCATGGGCCCGTTCGGCCAGCGCGGAAATTTCCTCGCCAAAAGACCAGTTTTTGCGTTCGCCGGAGGCCGGGTCAAAGCGGTGCAGGCGGCGCCCCAGAATGTCCACCCAGTACAGGGCCTGCTCACGCGGCGACCATAAAGTGCCTTCGCCCAGCAGGGCGCCTGCCGGGTCGACGCAATGCGCCGTGCCGGGCGCCGGTGGGGCCGGCTGCTGCCGGTGCATGTCCGCGGGGGTATCCTGAATCGATATCACTGATGTCTCCCTGTTGCGGGCCAGTACGTCGGCGCCTTGGCTCTTGACGCGGTGCATGATATCAATGCATAGTGATGTTGAAAACCTATTGTTTTTAATTTAATCTATATACAAATTGCAATGTCAAACATTTCGAGCCCTGTCTCCATGCGTGCCGCTCCTTCAAGCGACACCCTTTCCGTCTTTCCCAGCCTGAAAAACCGGCCGGTATTTGTCACCGGTGGCGGCAGCGGCATAGGCGCCGCCATCGTGGCGGCTTTTGCCGAGCAGGGCGCGCGTGTCGCATTCATTGATGTCGCAAAGCAAGCCAGCGAGGCGCTGGCGCAGCAACTGGCCGATGCCGGGCATGCCCGCCCCTGGTGGCGCGTCTGCGATGTGCGGGACGTGGCCGCGCTGCAAGCGGCGATTGCCGAAGCGGCGCAGGCGCTGGGCGATTTTTCGGTGCTGGTCAACAACGTGGCCAGCGATGACCGCCACAGCCTGGAATCCGTGACGCCCGCCTACTACGACGAGCGGATCGCGATCAACGAGCGGCCCGCCTTTTTTGCGATCCAGTCGGTGGTGCCCGGCATGCAGCGGCTGGGCGCCGGCTCCATCATCAACCTGGGCTCCACCGGCTGGCAGGGCAAGGGCTCGGCCTACCCCTGCTACGCCGTCGCCAAGTCTTCGGTGAACGGCCTGACGCGCGGCCTGGCGAAAACACTGGGCCGGGACCGCATCCGCATCAATACCGTGTCGCCGGGCTGGGTCATGACCGAGCGGCAGATCAAGCTCTGGCTGGATGCCGAAGGCGAAAAGGAACTCGAGCGCAACCAGTGCCTGCCCGACAAGCTGCTGCCCCACGACATCGCGCGCATGGTGCTGTTCCTGGCCTCCGACGACGCCGCCATGTGCACCGCGCAGGAGTTCAAGGTGGATGCCGGCTGGGTTTGAGCTTCAGCTTCAGGCCAGGTCTGCTTCCAGCCTGCGGCCGTAGAGCGTCAGGCTCGCCGCCTTCAGTGCCTTCATCATGACCTTGGCGGCGGGTGATGGCAGCCGGTCGGTGCGGGTGATGATGCCGAAGGCGTCCATGTGGCAGGGCATGTCCAGCGGCAGCATCGCGACGATGCCGTGCGCCGCGTAATAGCGCGCCACGTCGGCCGCGACCACGGCCACCATGTCGCTTTGCTGCAGCATGCGCGTGATGAAAAGCAGCGCCGAAGACTCGACCACGTTGATGGGCGGTGCCAGCCCGTCTTCCTGGAACATCAGCTCGAAGCGGTGCCTCAGCACGCTGCCCGCGGGCGGCACGATCCAGGCGGCCGCCACCACGTCGCGCAGGGTCAGGCCCGGCACCCCCAGCAAGGGATGGCCCGGCCTGGCCATGGCGCATACCGGCTCCTCGACCAGGGGCTCGTAACGCAAATGGGTCTTGTCGTGCTCGGCAAAAAGGCGCGCCACCAGGATGTCGAGCTTGCCCTGCTCCAGCCGCTCCAGCAGCACCGGGCTGGTCTCGATGTCCAGCGAGATGCGCAGGCTGGGGTGCTCCTGCTTGACCACGGCCACCGCGGGTGGCAGCAAGGCCAGGCCCGGCGAGGTGATTGCGCCGACAGCGACATGGCCGAAGTGCCCGGTCTTGAGCGCGGTGAGTTCGTCATGCGCCTGGTTCAGGCTGGCCAGCGCCATGCGCGCGTGCCGGATCATGGTCTCGCCATACCAGGTCGGCCGCATGCCGCGGGGCAGGCGCTCGAACAGCGGCACCTCCAGGACGTCTTCCAGGTCCTTGAGCAGCTTGGAGGCCGCCGGCTGGGTCATGCTGAGCACTTGCGCCGCGCGGTGGATGTTGCCTTCCTCGGCCAGCGCCACCAGCAACAGCAACTGCCGGGTTTTGAGCCTTGCGCGTATGAACCAGTGGTTGTAGGTGGTCATCGGGTTTTCCAGAATGCGTAGAGCGATATCAATTCTGTCAAAAAAACGATTAGATTGATATCAAAATCGATTCTAGACTGCGTCGTTATGAAAAAGCATCTCCTCTCATGAGATTCGGCGAACTGCAGCACACCGCCCGGCATTACATCAATGGGCGCTGGGAGACCGGCACCACCACGGGCATCAGCAGCAACCCCTCGGACACCCGCGAAGTGGTGAGCGAGTATGCGCGCGCCGACCGCAACCAGACCGAAGTGGCGATCCGGGCGGCCTCCGAGGCTTTGCCGCACTGGAGCCACAGCACCCCGCAGCGCCGCGCCGACGTGCTCGACCAGATAGGCAGCGAAATCCTGGCGCGCAAGGATGAGCTGGGCATGCTGCTGGCGCGGGAAGAAGGCAAAACCTTGCCCGAAGGCGTGGGCGAAGCCGCGCGGGCGGGCCAGATCTTCAAGTTTTTCGCGGGCGAGGCGCTGCGTGTCCAGGGCGAGACCCTGGCATCGGTGCGGCCCGGCATCCAGGTGGACGTGACGCGTGAACCCGTCGGCGTGGTGGGCATCATCGCGCCGTGGAATTTTCCGCTGGCGATCCCGGCCTGGAAGATCGCGCCGGCACTGGCTTACGGCAACACGGTGGTCTTCAAGCCGGCCGAGCTGGTCGCGACCTGCGCCTGGGCGCTGGCCGAAATCATCAGCCGCTGCGGGCTGCCCGCGGGCGTGTTCAACCTGGTCATGGGCAGCGGCCGGGAAGTCGGCCAGGCGCTGGTCGACCATCCGCTGGTCAACGCGCTGAGTTTTACCGGCTCGGTGGCGACCGGCGAGCGCATCCTGCAGTCCGCGGCCGCGCGCCGCGCCAAGGTGCAGCTTGAAATGGGCGGCAAAAACCCGCTGGTGGTGCTGGCCGATGCCGACCTCGACCAGGCCGTCGAATGCGCGGTGCAGGGCTCGTATTTTTCGACCGGCCAGCGCTGCACCGCCTCAAGCCGCCTGATCGTGGAGGCGCCCGTGCACGACGCCTTTGTCGCCCGGCTGCGCCACCGCATCGCCGCGCTCAAGGTGGGCCACGCGCTGGAGCAAGGCATGGAGATAGGACCCGTGGTCGACCAGGGCCAGCTCGACAACAACCGGTCCTACCTGGAGATAGGGCGCAACGAGGGCGCCGAGCATGTCTGGGGCGGCGAGCTGCTCGAGCGCGCCACACCGGGACATTACATGAGCCCGGCGCTTTTCCTGGCCAGGCCCGAGCACCGCATCGCGCGCGAAGAGATCTTCGGGCCGGTGGCCTGTGTGCTGCAGGCCGATGATTTTGACCACGCGCTGGCCCTGGCCAACGACACGCCCTTCGGCCTGTGCGCGGGCATCTGCACGACCTCCCTCAAGCAGGCCATGCATTTCAAGCGCAACGCCGAGGTCGGCATGACCATGGTCAACCTGCCGACCGCGGGCGTCGACTTTCACGTGCCTTTCGGCGGGCGCAAGGGTTCGAGTTACGGCCCGCGCGAGCAGGGCCGCTACGCTGCGGAGTTTTACACGACGGTCAAGACCGGCTATGTGCTGGCCTGAACCACTTCGGATCACGGGAGACTTGTCAGTTTAATTTCAACCAAAGGAGACAACATGAAGATCCAACGCCGTACCCTCGCCGCCGCGCTCGCCTGCGCCCCCCTTGCCAGTTTGCTGCCGGCTTCCGCATGGGCGCAAAAAGCCATCGTGCTGGGTTTCAGCCAGGTGGGCGCCGAAAGCGAGTGGCGCACCGCCAATACCGAATCCATCAAATCAGCCGCCAAGGACGCCGGCATCGAGCTCAAGTTTTCGGACGCCCAGCAAAAGCAGGAAAACCAGATCAAGGCCATCCGCTCCTTCATCGCGCAAAAGGTGGACGTGATCGCCTTCTCGCCGGTTGTCGAGTCGGGCTGGGAAACCGTGCTGCGCGAAGCCAAGGCGGCGAAGATCCCGGTCGTGCTGACCGACCGCTCCGTCAATGTGAAGGACACCTCGCTGTATGTCTCCTTCATGGGCTCCGACTTTGTCGAAGAAGGCCGCAAGGCGGGCCGCTGGCTGGTGGAAAAAATGAAGGGGACCAGCGGCCAGGTCAACATCGTCGAGCTGCAGGGCACCGTGGGTTCCGCGCCGGCCATAGACCGCAAAAAAGGTTTTGAGGAAATCATCAAGGCCGACCCGAAGTTCAAGATCATCCGTTCGCAGACAGGCGACTTCACCCGGGCCAAGGGCAAGGAAGTGATGGAAGCCTTCCTCAAGGCCGAGGGCAAGAAGATCAATGTGCTGTACGCGCACAACGACGACATGGCCATAGGCGCGATCCAGGCGATTGAAGAAGCCGGCATGAAACCGGCGAAGGACATCACCATCATCTCCATCGACGCCGTCAAGGGCGCCTTCGAGGCCATGATGGCCGGCAAGCTCAACGTCTCCGTGGAATGCAGCCCCTTGCTGGGCCCGCAGCTGATGGCCGCGGTGAAAGATATCAAGGCCGGCAAGCCGGTCCAGAAACGAATCGTTACTGAAGAAGGGATTTTTCCGATGGAAGTGGCAGCCGCGGAATTTCCCAAGCGTAAGTACTGATGGGGTGCGTGCAAGGGCGCGCGGATACTGCAAGAATCATTGACAACACACAAGGAGACAATTCATGAAGCGTACTTTTCTGAAGACTTTGCTGGCCAGCCTGGCCCTGGCCGCCGTCGGTATCGCACCGCTGGCCCATGCGCAGGACAAGGGCAGCATCGGCATCTCGATGCCGACCAAGTCCTCTGCCCGCTGGATCGCCGACGGCGACAACATGGTCAAGGTGCTCAAGGAGCGCGGCTACAAGACCGACCTGCAGTACGCCGAGGACGACATCCCGAACCAGCTGGCCCAGATCGAAAACATGATCACCAAGGGCGTGAAGGTGCTGGTGATTGCCTCCATCGACGGCACTACCTTGTCCAAGGCGCTGCAAAACGCGGCCGACAAAGGCATCAAGGTCATTGCCTATGACCGCCTGATCAAGGGTTCCAAGAATGTGGACTACTACGCCACCTTCGACAACTTCCAGGTCGGCGTGCTGCAGGCCACCAGCATCGTCGACAAGCTGGGCCTCAAGCAGGGCAAAGGCCCCTTCAACATTGAGCTTTTCGGCGGCTCCCCCGACGACAATAACGCTTTCTTCTTCTACGACGGCGCCATGAGCGTGCTCAAGCCCTACATCGACAGCGGCAAGCTGGTGGTGCGCAGCAAGCAGATGGGCATGAACAAGGTGGGCACCCTGCGCTGGGACGGCGCGGTGGCGCAGGCGCGCATGGACAACCTGCTGTCGGCCTACTACGGCAAGGAAAAAGTCCACGCGGTGCTGTCGCCGTACGACGGCCTGTCCATCGGCATCCTGTCTTCCCTGAAGGGCGTGGGTTACTGCAGCGCGCAGCAGCCCTGCCCGGTGGTCAGCGGCCAGGACGCTGAAATCGCTTCCGTCAAGTCCATCCTGAAAGGCGAGCAGTACTCGACCATCTTCAAGGACACGCGCGAACTCGCCAAGGTCACGGCCAACATGGTGGACGCCATGCTGTCCGGCAAACAACCCGAGATCAACGACACCAAGACTTACAACAACGGCGTGAAAGTGGTGCCCTCCTACCTGCTCAAACCCGTGGCCGTCGATGCCTCGAACTGGAACCAGGTGCTGATAGGCAGCGGCTACTACAAAGAATCCCAGATCAAGTAAGCATTCGCTGAAAACAAAACGGAACAAACGGCCCCGCGCCGCAAGGCGCGGGGCCGTCAACGCCAAGAGGTGGCAATCACCTTGCATCAAAGGACAGGCATTGGAAACGATTCTGGAGATGCGCGACATCCGCAAGACCTTTCCAGGTGTTGTCGCGCTGAACAAGGTCAACCTGCGCGTGCGCGCCGGTGAGATCCATGCCATCGTCGGCGAAAACGGTGCCGGAAAATCGACCTTGATGAAGGTCCTCTCCGGCGTCTACCCGCATGGCTCTTACAGCGGCGACATCGTCTACGAGGGGCAGGAGCGCCGCTTCCTCGGCATCCACGACAGCGAGCAGCTGGGCGTCATCATCATCCACCAGGAGCTGGCCCTGGTTCCGCTGCTGTCCATCGCCGAGAACATCTTTCTGGGCAACGAGACCGCGCAGCGCGGCGTGATCGACTGGATGGTCGCGCACAGCCAGGCACAGGCCTTGCTGAAAAAAGTGGGCCTCAAGGAATCGCCCGCCACGCTGATCACGGACATCGGCGTGGGCAAGCAGCAGCTGGTGGAAATCGCCAAGGCCTTGTCCAGGCAGGTCAAGCTGCTGATCCTCGACGAGCCTACGGCCAGCCTCAACGAAAACGACAGCCAGGCGCTGCTCGACCTGCTGCTCGAACTCAAGGGCCAGGGCATCACCTGCATCCTGATTTCGCACAAGCTCAACGAAATTTCACGCGTGGCCGATGCGATCACCATCCTGCGCGACGGCAGCACCGTGGAAACGCTGGACTGCCGCGAAGAGGCCGTCAGCGAGGATCGCGTCATCCGCGGCATGGTGGGCCGCGAGATGGCCGACCGCTACCCGCCGCGCCAGCCGGAAATCGGCGAGACCGTGTTTGAGGTGCGCGACTGGAACGTCTACCACCCGCTGCACACGGACAGGAAGTTCATCAAGGGCGTGAGCCTGCAGGTGCGGCGCGGCGAGATCGTCGGCATTGCCGGGCTGATGGGGTCGGGGCGCACGGAGCTTGCCATGAGCATCTTCGGCCGCTCCTGGGGTCGCCGCATCAGCGGCCAGGTGCTGTTGAACGGCAAGCCCATCGACGTCGGCACGGTGGAAAAAGCCGTTCGCCACGGCCTGGCCTATGTGACCGAAGACCGCAAGGGCAACGGGCTGGTGCTGAACGAAGACATCCAGTTCAATGTGTCGCTCGCCAATCTCAAGGGCGTGTCGACCGCGGCCGTGATCGACAGCGGCAGCGAATACCAGGTGGCGCAGCGCTACCGGGAAAAACTGCGCATACGCTGCTCCGGCGTCGGCCAGAAAGTCCTCAACCTCTCGGGCGGGAACCAGCAAAAGGTGGTGCTCGGGAAGTGGCTGTTCACCAGCCCCGAGGTGCTCATCCTCGACGAGCCCACGCGCGGCATCGACGTGGGCGCCAAGTACGAGATTTACACCCTGATGGCCCAGCTTGCGGCCGAGGGGAAATGCATCATCGTCATTTCTTCGGAAATGCCGGAACTGCTGGGTATGACGGACCGCATCTACGTCATGAACGAAGGCCGCTTCATCGCCGAGATGCCGACGGCTGAAGCCTCCCAGGAAAAAATCATGCGCGCGATCGTGAAAGCAAGCTGAAATGAAGAACGAATCCTCCAACGCCACCATGCCACCGGCCAAAGCCGCGTCCGCGGGCGACAAATCACCGCTGGACTACCTGAAGCACAACTTCCGCGAGTACGGCATGCTGGTCACGCTGGTGGCCATCATGGCCTTCTTCCAGTACATGACCGAGGGCACGCTGATGCAGCCCCTGAACCTGACCAACCTGGTGCTGCAAAACAGCTACATCGTCATCATGGCGCTGGGCATGCTGCTGGTCATCGTGGCGGGGCACATCGACCTGTCGGTGGGTTCGGTTTGCGGCTTCATAGGCGCATTGGCCGCCGTGCTGATGGTGCAGTACGACTGGCATTTCGTGCCGGCTTCGCTGCTGTGCCTGGCTTGCGGCGCGCTGATAGGCGCGGTGCAGGGATGGTTCGTCGCCTTCTTCCGGATTCCTTCCTTTATCGTCACGCTGGCGGGCATGCTGGTGTTCAAGGGGCTGGCACTGGCGCTGCTGCAGGGCCAGTCGGTGGGCCCCTTCCCCGAGTCCTTCCAGAAGCTCAGTTCCGGCTTCATGCCGGACCTGCTGAGCAGCGAAGGCCTGCGCATGACCTCGCTGCTGCTGGGCGTGGTGCTTGCCGCCGTGCTGGCGGCCGCCGGCCTGCGCGCGCGGGCTCGCCAGATCAAGCACGGCATCCAGGCCGAGCCCGCCGCCATCTTTTTTGTCAAAACCGCGCTGTTCGCCGCGCTGCTGGTGTATTTCAGCTACCTGCTGGCGTCCTACCAGGGCCTGCCCAATGTGCTGATCGTGATGGCCGTGCTGATCTTCCTGTTCCACTTCATCACGGGGCATACCACGATAGGGCGGCGCGTCTATGCGCTGGGCGGCAACGAAAAGGCGGCCAAGCTCTCGGGCATCAAGACCGAGCGCCTGTCTTTCTACACCTTCGTGAACATGGGCGTGCTGGCGGCGCTGGCGGGGCTGGTGTTCGCCGCGCGCCTGAACACCGCCACGCCCAAGGCCGGCCTGGGTTTTGAGCTCGACGTCATTGCCGCCTGCTTCATAGGCGGGGCATCGGCCTCGGGCGGCGTCGGCAAGGTCATGGGCGCGGTGATAGGCGCGTTCGTGATGGGCGTGATGAACAACGGCATGTCCATCCTGGGCGTGGGCATCGACTACCAGCAGGTCATCAAGGGTGTGGTGCTGCTGGCCGCCGTGTTTGTCGACGTCTACAACAAAAACAAGGCATGAACCCTGCGGCCGTCCCCCAGGCGAATACCGCAGCGCTAAGCGCCAAGCTTGCCCCATGACCCCGGCCGATACCCCCACCGACGTCGCTCCCGTGCTGGAGCTCTCGGGCATCCACAAGCAGTTTGCCGGCATCGATGCGCTGCGCGACGTGCGCCTGCGCCTGTATCCCGGTGAAATCCATGCCCTGATGGGGCAAAACGGCGCGGGCAAGTCCACCCTCATCAAGGTCCTGACCGGCGTGCTCGAAGCCAGCGGCGGCCGGATGGAGCTGGCCGGCCAGCCGGTGTGGCCGGCTTCTCCCCTGGCCGCGCAGCGCCTGGGCATCAGCACGGTCTACCAGGAAGTCAATCTCTGCCCCAATCTTTCCGTGGCGGAAAACATCTTTGCGGGCCGCTATCCGCGGCACGGCTTTGCGCAGGGATACGGCATCGCCTGGGCCGAGCTGAACCGCCGCGCGCGCGAACTCGTCGCGCGCGTCGGCCTGGACATCGACGTCACGCGCCTCTTGTCCAGCTACCCGGTCGCGGTACAGCAGCTGGTGGCCATCGCGCGCGCCATCAGCATCGAAGCCAAGGTGCTGATCCTCGACGAGCCCACTTCCAGCCTCGACGACGACGAAGTGCAAAAACTCTTTGAGGTCATGCGCCGCCTGCGCGGCGAAGGCCTGGCCATTGTGTTTGTGACCCACTTCCTGAACCAGGTCTATGCGGTGTCCGACCGCATCACGGTGCTGCGCAACGGCGGCTGGGTCGGGGAATGGCGGGCCAGCGAGCTGGGGCCGCAGGCATTGATCGCGGCCATGCTGGGCCGGGAGCTGGCCGCGCAATCCGCAAGCGCCCCGGCAAGTTCCGCGTTCGATGACGCGGTGCCGGCGCTTTTGCAGGCCGAAGGCTTGGGCCAGGCCGGCCAGCTGCAAGCCGTGGACCTGCGCGTGCGTGCCGGCGAGGTGCTGGGCCTTGCCGGCCTGCTGGGCGCGGGCCGCACGGAGCTGGCGCGCCTGCTGTTCGGCCTGGAGGCGCCGGATCGCGGGGTGCTCAGGATAGACGGCGAGACAGTCGCGTTCTCCAGCCCCGCCGACGCGATCCGCCACGGCCTGGCCCTGTGCCCCGAGGAGCGCAAGACCGACGGCATCGTGGCCGAGCTGTCGCTGCGCGAAAACATCGCGCTGGCGCTGCAAGCCCGCATGGGCATGCGCCGGTTTTTGTCGCGGGCCGAGCAGACCGCGCTGGCCGAACGTTTTGTCCAGGCCATGGGCATCAAGACCGCGAGCGTGGACACGCCCATAGGCTTGCTGTCGGGTGGCAACCAGCAAAAAGCCATGATCGCGCGCTGGCTCGCGACCGAGCCGCGCCTCTTGATCCTGGACGAACCGACGCGCGGCATCGACGTGGCTGCCAAGCAGGAAATCATGGAACAGATCCTTCGCCTGGCGCAGGCCGGCATGGCCGTGATCTTTATTTCCTCCGAGATGAGCGAGGTGGTTCGCGTGGCGCACCGCATCGTGGTGCTGCGCGACCGCCGCAAGGTGGGCGAGCTGCCGGCGGGCAGCAGCGAAGACGCCGTCTATGAACTGATCGCGGCTGAACATGTCTGAAAAGAAGCTCCCCCCCGAAGCGGCCTCCGGCCGCCTCCCCCTCAGGGGGCGACACCTGCGGCCCGGCGAAGCCGGTTCCGCGCTGTCCCTTGAATGGCTCCGGCATCGCCTGGTGTGGCCGCTGGTGACGCTGTTCCTGCTGCTGGTGGTGAACACGGTGTTCAATGCCAGCTTTCTGCACGTCGAGTGGCGCGACGGCCACCTTTACGGCAGCCTGGTGGACATCCTCAACCGGGCCGCGCCGCTGGTGCTGGTGTCGCTGGGCATGACCATGGTGATCGCCACCCGCGGCATCGACATCTCGGTGGGAGCCGTGGTGGCCATCGCCGCCGCGCTGGCCGCCTGGATGATAGGCGGCTCGGTGTCGGCGGGCGTGAGCCGCTTCCCGATGCCGCTGGCCATTCTTGCGGCGCTGGGCATCGCGCTGCTGTGCGGGCTGTGGAACGGGCTGCTGGTCGCCAGGGTGGGCATGCAGCCCATCATCGCCACGCTGATCCTCATGGTGGCGGGCCGCGGCATCGCGCAGCTCATCACCGGCGGGCAGATCATCACCATTTATTACGCGCCGTTTTTCTTCCTGGGCAGCGGCTACCTGCTGGGCCTGCCTTTTTCGCTGTTTATCGTGGTGCTGGTGTTTGCCTTGCTGTACCTGGCGGTGACGCGCACCGCCCTCGGGCTGTTCATCCAGGCCGTGGGCATCAACCCGACCGCGGCGCGCGTCGCCGGCGTGCAGGCGCGGCGCCTGATCGTCGCGGCCTACGCTTTTTGCGGCCTGTGCGCGGGCATCGCGGGCCTGCTGATCAGCTCCAACGTCAAAAGCGCCGACGGCAACAATGCGGGCCAGCTGCTCGAGCTTGACGCCATCCTGGCGGTCACGCTGGGCGGCACCGCGCTCACCGGCGGGCGCTTCAGCCTGGTGGGCAGCGTGATAGGCGCGCTGATCATCCAGACCCTGACCTACGCCATCTATTCGCTGGGCGTGCCGCCCGAGATCAACCTGGTGGTCAAGGCCGTGGTGGTGTTCGCCGTGATGCTGCTGCAGTCGCCGGAGTTCCGGGCCGAGGTCGCCATCTGGGTACGGCGGCCGGCCGTGCGGGGAGTGCGGGGAGTGCGGGGAGTGCGGCCATGAGCGCGACGCTGAAAGCACCTGGCGCAGAAGCTGCGGCGCGGCCGCTGCCGCCGGCCGCGCCGGCTTCGCGCTTTAACCCCAAATACCTGCCGCTGGCGGCCACCATTTCGCTGTTTTTCGCCATGGCGAGCCTGGGTTCGGTGCTCTACACCGGCTTTTTTTCAGCGCAGGTCTTCCTCAACCTGCTGGTGGACAACGCCTTCCTGGTGATCGTCGCCGTGGGCATGACTTTTGTCATTCTTTCGGGCGGCATAGACCTGTCCGTCGGCTCCGTGGTGGCGCTGACCACCATGGTGTCGGCCGCGCTGGTGGAGCACCACGGCTGGAGCCCGGCCGCGGTGATTCCGCTGGTGCTGCTCATGGGCACGGCTTTCGGCGCCTTCATGGGTTTTTTGATCGAGCGTTTTCGCCTGCAGCCCTTCATCGTGACGCTGGCCGGGATGTTCCTGGCGCGCGGCCTGTGCTACCTGATCAGCGTCGACTCCATCAGCATCACCAACGAGTTTTATTCGGAGGTCTCGCAGCTGCGCATTCCCCTGTGGGAGGACGCCTCGCTGTCGATCAGCGCCCTGATCGCCGTTGCAGTGCTGCTGGCGGCGGTGTTCATCGCGCACTGCACGCCTTTCGGCCGCACCGTCTATGCCATCGGCGGCAATGAGCAGTCGGCGCTGCTGATGGGCTTGCCGGTGCGCCGCACGCTGGTGGGGGTCTACACGCTTTCCGGTTTTTGCTCGGCGCTGGCCGGCGTGGTCTTCACCTTCTACATGCTGTCGGGCTACGGCCTGCACGCCACCGGCCTGGAGCTGGACGCCATCGCCGCCGTGGTGATAGGCGGCACCCTGCTCAGCGGCGGCGTGGGTTATGTGGCCGGCACCCTGTTCGGCGTGTTGATGCTGGGCATCATCCAGACCCTGATTTCTTTCGACGGCAGCCTGAGTTCCTGGTGGACGCGCATTGTCGTCGGCGTCCTGCTGTTTGTGTTTTGCCTGCTGCAACGGCTGCTGGTGAAGCGCACACCCACCTCTTCCTGAAACGACCCTACACCACCCCATGACAAGCACCAAGAAAAAATTACGTTCCACCGAATGGTTCGGCTCGGCCGACAAAAACGGCTTTATGTACCGCAGCTGGATGAAGAACCAGGGCATTCCCGACCATGAGTTCGACGGCCGGCCCATCATCGGCATCTGCAACACCTGGTCGGAACTCACGCCCTGCAATGCGCACTTCCGCAAGATCGCCGAGCATGTGAAGCGCGGCATCTCGGAGGCGGGCGGCTTTCCGGTGGAGTTCCCGGTGTTCTCCAACGGCGAGTCCAACCTGCGGCCCACCGCCATGCTCACGCGCAACCTGGCCAGCATGGATGTGGAAGAAGCGATTCGCGGCAACCCGATCGATGCCGTGGTGCTGCTCACCGGCTGCGACAAGACCACGCCCGCGCTGCTGATGGGCGCGGCGAGCTGCGACATCCCGGCCATTGTGGTGACCGGCGGGCCCATGCTCAACGGCAAGCTTGAAGGCAAAAACATTGGCTCCGGCACGGCCGTGTGGCAGCTGCACGAGTCGCTGAAGGCGGGCGAAATCCAGCTGCACCAGTTCCTGGCGGCCGAAGGCGGCATGTCGCGTTCGGCCGGCACCTGCAACACCATGGGCACGGCCTCCACCATGGCCTGCATGGCCGAGGCGCTGGGCACTTCGCTGCCGCACAACGCGGCGATTCCCGCGGTGGATGCGCGCCGCTACGTGCTGGCGCAGATGTCGGGCGCGCGCGCCGTCGAGATGGCGCGCGAAGGGCTGACGCTGTCGAAAATCCTCACGCGCGAAGCTTTCGAAAACGCGATCCGCGTCAACGCCGCCATAGGCGGCTCCACCAACGCGGTGATCCACCTCAAGGCCATCGCCGGCCGCATCGGCGTGCAGCTGGACCTGGAAGACTGGACGCGCATAGGCCGCAACACGCCCACCCTGGTCGACCTGCAGCCTTCCGGCCGTTTCCTGATGGAAGAGTTTTATTACGCCGGCGGCCTGCCCGCCGTGCTGCGCCGCCTGGGGGAGAACGGCCTGCTGCCGCACCCCAATGCCCTCACCGTCAACGGCCGGGCTTTATGGGACAACGTGCGCGAGGCCCCGCAGTACAACGACGAGGTGATCCGCCCGATCGACAACCCCTTGATCGCCGACGGCGGCATCTGCATACTGCGCGGCAACCTGGCACCGCGCGGCGCGGTGCTCAAACCTTCCGCGGCCTCGCCGGAGCTGCTCAAGCACCGCGGCCGCGCGGTCGTGTTCGAGAACCTGGAGCACTACAAGGAGCGCATCGTCGACGAGAGCCTCGACATCGACGCCAGCTGCGTCATGGTCATGAAAAACTGCGGCCCCAAGGGCTACCCCGGCATGGCCGAGGTCGGCAACATGGGCTTGCCGCCCAAGCTGCTGCGCCAGGGTGTCAAGGACATGGTGCGCATCTCCGATGCGCGCATGAGCGGCACCGCTTACGGCACCGTGGTGCTGCACGTGGCGCCCGAAGCGGCGGCCGGCGGGCCGCTGGCCGCCGTGCGCGACGGCGACTGGATAGAACTCGACTGCGACCAGGGCCGCCTGCACCTGGACATCAGCGATGCCGAGCTCGCCGAACGCCTTGCGGCGTTGCAGGGCAAGGCCGCCACGGGCATGCGCGGCGGCTACCAGCGCCTGTACGTCGACCACGTGCTGCAAGCCGACGAGGGCTGCGATTTTGATTTCCTGGTCGGCTGCCGCGGCTCCGAAGTTCCCCGCCATTCCCACTAGGCAGCCGGTCTGCGAACCCGTGAAGCTTCCTCCAACCTGACTCCCTACCTCTATGACCACGCCCCGCCAGCCGCGCTACCGCGGCATCTTCCCCGTCGCTCCCACCACCTTCACCGAAACCGGCGAGCTGGACCTGGAAAGCCAGAAACGCTGCGTCGATTTCATGATCGATGCCGGCTCCGACGGCATCTGCATCCTGGCCAATTTCTCCGAGCAATTTGTGCTGTCGGACGAAGAGCGCGAAACCCTGACCCGTACCGTCCTCGAACATGTGGCCGGGCGCGTACCGGTGATCGTGACCACCACCCACTTCGGCACCAAGATCTGCGCCGAGCGCAGCCGCCGCGCGCAGGACATGGGCGCCGCCATGCTGATGGTCATGCCGCCCTACCACGGCGCCACCTTTCGCGTCAGCGAACCGCAGATCTACGAGTTTTATGCGCGCCTGTCGGATGCGGTGGGCATTCCCATCATGATCCAGGATGCGCCCGCCAGCGGCACCGTGCTGTCGGCCTGCTTCCTCGCGCGCATGGCCCGCGAGATCGAACATGTCGCCTATTTCAAGATCGAGACCGCCGGCGCGGCATCCAAACTGCGCGAGCTGATCCGCCTGGGCGGCCGCGCCGTGGAGGGCCCCTGGGACGGCGAAGAGGCCATCACCTTGCTGCCCGACCTTGACGCGGGCGCGACCGGCTCCATGACCGGCGGCGGCTACCCCGACGGCATTCGCCCCATCATCGAGGCGCACCGCGCCGGCGACCACGACAAGGCCTACGCCCTTTACCAGCAGTGGCTGCCCTTGATCAATTTCGAAAACCGCCAGGCCGGGCTGCTGGCCGCCAAGGCCTTGATGAAGGAAGGCGGCGTGATTGCCTGCGAGGCGCCGCGCCATCCTTTCCCGGCCATGCACCCGGACACGCGCGCCGGGCTGCTGGCCACCGCCAGGCGGCTGGATCCGCTGGTGCTGCGCTGGGGGCGCTAGGTCCCGCCTCTGTCCGCCCGGTTTTTCCGGCCGCTTGCGCCCGTGGCTGCCGGCTGCAAGCCTGTGCGGCTTTCAGCGCGGCCTTGTGGACCCGGCCTGGCGTGCCAGGTGAACCTGGTGCAGCGTGATCTTGCGCACCTCGGCCTGGCTGGTCTCGATATGAGCGCGCAGCAGCATGGCGGCCTGGTCGCCGCGCTTGGCCTGCACCGCCTTGAGGATTTTGGCGTGTTCCTCGTAGGTCGCGTCGACGCGCGGCTGCTTGATGAAGTCGAGCCGGCGGATGATGCGGATGCGGTCGGTCACGTCGCGGTGCACGCGGGCCATCTCGGCATTGCCGGCGGCCGCCACCAGCGCGCAATGAAAGGCTTCGTCCCACTGGGCCACCTGCACGTGGTCGGCGCTGCGCTGGGCTGGCGGCGCCAGCCAGATGGCGGCCAGTTCATCGAGCATCGCCGTGTCCACCGCCTGGGCGCCGGCGCACAGGCGCTGCACGGCGGTGGTTTCCAGCACCATGCGCAGGTCGTAGAGCTGCTCGAACTGGTCGAAGTCAAAGGGCAGCACGCGCCAGCCGCTGCGAAACAGCACCTCGACAAAACCTTCCTGCTGCAGGCGAAACAAGGCCTGGCGCACCGGCGTGCGCGAGACCCCCAGGCGGTCGCTGATTTCGGTTTCGGTGAAGCGGTCGCCGGGCACCAGCTTGAATTCGGCGATGTCGCGCTTGAGTTCGGCGTAGGCCTCGTCGGCGCGCGAATGAAAGGCTGCGCCGGCAGCGGGCGTTGCGGGGGCGCGGCTCATGCCAGCAGGCTCACATGGGCGGCGACCACGCGCCAGCCGTCCGGCGTGCGCAGCCAGGTCTGGCTCTGGCGCCCGGTCCTGTCGCTGCCGACGCGCGCGAACTCGGTGTTCGCCGTGGCGAAGTCGCGGCCATAGGTGGTGATCACGGTGTTCAACAGGGTGCGCGCCAGCCCCTGCGAGGGGCGGCCCGCGCGGAAGGCGCGTATGGCGTCATAGCCGTAAAGGTTTTCGGTGGCGCCGTAGCGCAAGGTGTGCTCGCTGTTCCAGAAGAGCTCGTCGAGCACTTGCACGTTGTTGCCGACCAGCGCGCTTTCATAACGGGCGAACGCGGCCGCCACTTCGGCATGGACGTCGGGCAGGTTGATGGCGTGGGTCATGGTTCCCCGATTGTCGGCGAAGCCAGCGGCGCGCGGGCAATGCCGGCGGCCTCCAGCACCGCGGCCGCGCGCAGCGCGAGGTCTTCGCGCCAGGGCGCGGTAACCAGTTGCACGCCTACGGGCAGGCCCGCGTCGGGCCACACCGGCACCGCGCAGACCGGCAGGCCTATGCAGGAAAAGGGCTGGGTCAGCAGGCCCATGCTGGGGCGCAGCGGCAGGCGTTTGCCGTTCAGCTCCAGCCATTCGGTGCCTATGGGCGTGGCGGCGCAGGGGGTGGCGGCGGCCAGCAGCACGTCGAAGTGCTCGAACAGGCCGGCCACGGCCTGCGCATACAGGCGGCGCACGCGCTGGGCGCGGTCTATCCAGGCGGACGGCAGCAGGGCGCCGGCCAGGAAGCGGTCGCGCGACAGCGGCTCGAAGTCGGCGGCGCGGTGCCGCAGGTCGTCCAGGTGCAGCGCGCCGCCCTCGGCGTTGGTGATCAGGAAGGCCGCCGCACGTCCCGCTTCAACCATGGGCAGCTCCACCGTGTCGCGCGCGTGCAGTGCCTGGGCCACACGCTGCACGGCGGCCCGGGCCTCGGGCTGCGCATGGTCCTGGAAGTAGCCGCCCAGCACGCCCACGCGCAGGCCGTCCATGCCTTGCGCCAGCGACGGCAGCACGGGTTCGGCGGCGCGCTGCGCGCAGCCCGGGTCGCGCCGGCCGCCGCTTTCGGGACCCTGCATGAGGTCGTACGACAGGGCCAGGTCGCGCACCGACCGCGCAAACGGCCCCAGGTGGTCCAGCCCGGAAATAAAGGGATAGCTGCCGGTGCGCGGCAGCCGGCCGAAGGTGGGCTTGAGGCCGAACACGCCGCACAGCGAGGCTGGCACGCGGATGGAGCCGTTGGTGTCCGAGCCCAGCGCCAGCGGCACCTGGCCGGCGGCCACCGCGGCGCCCGAACCGCCGGAAGAGCCGCCGGCAATGCGCGTGAGGTCGTGCGGGTTGCGGGCCGGGCCGGCATGGCTGTTTTCGGTGGTGAAGCCGTAGGCGTATTCGTCCATGTTGAGCGCGCCCACCAGCACGGCGCCGGCCGCTTCCAGCCGCTGGACCAGCAGCGCGTCGGCCGCGGCGGGCGCCCGCTCGCGTTCGATGGCCGAACCCGCCAGCGTGGAGAGGCCCTCGATGTCGAACAGGTTCTTCACGGCAAAGGGCACACCCAGCAAGGGTGACTCCGCCATGCCGGGCGCATCGCCCGCAAGCTGCTGGTCCAGCTGTGCGGCGCGTTGCCGTGCCCGCGCGGCGGTGACTTCGGTGAACGCGTTGACGCGGCCGTTGCTGGCGGCGATGTGCGCCAGGCTGGCTTCGACCAGCGCGGCTGCGCTGATCTTGCGCGAGCGCACCGCCTGGGCCATGGCCGTCGCGTCGCCGCGCAGGCATTCGGCGGCGCCGCTCATGCGGGGGCCTTGGCGGCAGGCTCGACAGGCATAAACACCGGCGCCGGGTCGTCATGCGCGTGCAGCGGCACCGCCTGCAATTGCGCGGCAAAGCCGGCGGCCAGCGCGAAGTACTGCAGCACGCCGGGCCGGTGCTCCGCGCTCAGCGGCAAGTCCAGCGCGGCCGCGGCGGCATCGACATAGGCTTCTATTTGAGGGGGCGTCATGCGGTTCAGCGCCTGACTTCGCGCTGGAAGATTTCCAGGCTCAGTTTCTTGGTGCGGATGAAGCTGGACTCGGACAGCGTCTCCACCGTGCGCGGGCGCGCGTCGCCATAGGGCAGGATTTCGGCCACGCGCGTCGGGCGCTTGGTCAGCAGCAGCACCTGGTCGGCCAGGTAGACGGCTTCTTCCAGGTCGTGCGAGACCAGCAGCATGGTGGTGCCGGTCTGCATGAAGACCTCCTGCAGCTTTTCGCGGATGAACAGCGTCATCTCGAAGTCCAGCGCCGAGAAGGGCTCGTCCAGGAAAAGCACTTCGGGATTGGGCGCCAGCGCCCGCATGATGGAGGCCGTCTGCTGCTGCCCGCCCGAGAGCTCGTAGGGATAGCGGTTCAGGTCGAATTTCACGTCGAAAGAGGCCACGAGCTCGGCCATGCGCCTGTCGACTTCGGCCTTGGACCTGCCTTCGAGCTTGAGCGGGTAGGCGATGTTGTCGATGGTGCGCATCCACGGGAACATGGCCTCGCGGTAGTTCTGGAAGACGTAGCCGATCTTGGTGTCCTTGAGCGACTTGCCGTCAAACAGGATTTCGCCCGCGTCGATGGGGATCAGGCCCGCGATCATGTTGATCAGCGTGGACTTGCCGCAGCCGTTGGGCCCGAACACCGAGACAATCTTGTGCTTGGGAATGTCCAGGTTGAAGTCTTCGTACAACGGCCAGCCGGCGAAGTACTTGGTCAGGCCGCGAATCGTGATGTGCGTGCCGGCCGGGCCGGGCTGGAACTCACGCACCGGGACATCGGCGAAGACGGGGGCGTTGATTACAGCGGACATGACGCACTCCAGCAAGTTTCACAATTGAAGAATAGGCAGGCGGACCTCCCCTTCAAGCAGGGGCCGCGGAACTGGCTTTGCCAGGCCGCAGGCGCAGCGGCCCCCTCGGGGGGCAGAGAGCTACACGCAGTGAGCGAACGTGGGGGCAACATCATCTTCCGCTCCAGTGAACAATACGACGCTCGGCGATCAAGAAAAGAATGTTGAGCGCATAACCCAGCGCGCCGGCGGCCAGGATGGACGCGTACATGTCCTTCACGTTCATGACCTGCTGTGCGTTGATGATGCGGTTGCCCAGGCCGGTGTCGGCCCCGATGAACATCTCCGCGACGATCACGATGACCAGCGCCATGGACACCGCCGAACGCAGGCCGACAAAACTCGGCTGCAGGCTTTCCCAGATCAGCACGTCCTTGAACACCTGCCAGCGCGAGGCGCCCATGACCTTGGCCGCCATCACGCGCTGCTTGCGCGCGTTGATCACGCCGTAGGCGCTGTTGAAGACCACGATCAGCAGTGCGCCGAACGCGGCGATCGCCACCTTGTTGATGTCCGACACGCCGAAAATCATCAGGAACAGCGGGATCAGCGCCGAGGACGGCGTGGAGCGGAAGAAGTCGATCAGGAACTCCACGCTGCGGTAGGCTTTTTCATTGCTGCCCAGCAGCACGCCCAGCGGCATGCCGACGGCGGCGGCAATCAAAAAGGCTTGCACCGTGCGCCACACGGTGACCGCGAAGTCCTTGAGCAGCGGCCCGCCGGCCAGGCCGCTGAGCAGCGCGCCCAGCGCGTCGATGGGCGGCGGCAGCAGGATGGCCTTGATGAAGCCCAGGCGCACGGCCAGGTCCCAGATGATGAAGAGCACCACCGGGCCGATGAAGGGCAGGGCCTTGCCCAGCGCCGGTTTGCGCTGCACGGCGACGGCCTGCGCGGCCGGGGGCGTCCAGGGTTTGGCGGGTGTCGCCGTTGCAGGGGAGGCGGTATCCATGATGTTCAACCCTTGTAGAGCATGGAGTCCACGATGAGGCGCGAGCTGAAGATGCCTTTTTCGGCGAACAGGTCGAAGAACTTCTGGAAGTGCGCCACGTCGGCCGGGGTGAATTCGTTGTACATGGTGTAGGCGGCCAGCGGCACCTCGCCGGTGAGCGGGCCTTCGATGGCGGTGTAGCCCTTGAGGTACTGGCGCGCTTCGGCCGATTTGCTGCGCACGTAGGCCACGCCCTTGCCGTAGGCGGCGACGAACTTCTTCGCGGCATCGGGGTTTTTCTTGATGAAGTCGGAGGACAGCGAGGCCGAGCCGCCGAACCACGGCGCCATCGGGTCGCCCAGCACATAGCGCGCAATCACGCCGGCTTCGAGCACGCGGGTGCTGCCGTTCATGCGGCCTATGGTGCCGGTGGGCTCCAGCGTGTAGGCGCCGTCGATCTGGCCGGCGGCCAGCGCGGCCACATGCTGGCCTATGGGCAGTTCGACCACGGTCGCGCCGGTGGCGCCGCCGCGCTCCAGCACGGTCTTGGCCAGCGTCACGTTCTGGATGCCGGGGCCGGAGCCGACGCGCTTGCCTTTGAGGTCGGCCATCACCTTGGCCGGGCTGGCCGCCGGCACGATCACCTCGTCGAGCACGTTCTTCACGTTGCTCGGGTTGGAGCAGAAGATCTTGAAGGTGCCGGGCTGGGCGATCTCGCCGATGGCGATGTTGGCCGAGCCGGTGCCGTTGGCGGTGCCGTCGGCGCGGCCCGAGAGCACCGCCTCCATCACCTGCTGCGCGCCGGCGAACTTGAGCGCTTCCACGTCCAGGCCGGCTTCCTTGAAGTAACCCAGTTCGATCGCCGAGTAAAACGGCAGGCCGGCGGCGATAGGCCAGTAGCCGATGCGGATTTTCGGCCCGCCCTGCGCGCGCAGGATGGCGGGCATGCCCATAAGCCCCAGCGCCGCGCCGGCGGCCGTGGCCCTGATCAGCGTGCGGCGTGCCGGGCCGGAGGTGGCGGATGACGGTGTGGGAACGGGCTTCATGGAATGCTCCTGCAGGTGATGGATAAGCTTTGGATGAATGGAGGGCGGTGGAGGAAAAACTTCAGGCGCGGCCGGCCGGCTTCAGCGATTCAAGGTAGGCGCGCCAGCCGCCCAGGTGCGTGATGTCCTCGGCGCCTTGCACGGCCTGGGCCTCGCAGACAAAACCCTGGACACTGGCGCCGCCTTCGAGCGCCAGCGTGCCTATGCCCAGCGGCGCGGGAATCAGCGCGACGAAGGAGCCGTAGTGCTGCACCGGCATTTCCCAGATTTCCAGTGCGATGCCCGCGCCTTCGCCGGCTGCCACGCGCAGCAGCCCCGGCTTGGGCGGCACCGTGCCCGGCAGCGCGTAAAAGCGGTAGTCGGGCGCGGTGCGCGCGGTACCGACCAGCGTGGCACCGCGCGAGGTCAGCTGGCTGTTCAGCGGCATGCCGGACAGGTGGGCGCCCACGACGGCCAGCCTGACGGTGGCCGGCGGCTTGATGCCCGGCAATGCCGCGGGCGCGGGCAGTGCTTCATCCAGGGCGCCCTGCGGCAAACCGGTGGCGTGGTGGTAGCGCTGTCCGAGTTCGGCCAGCTGCCAGTCGCTGCCCGCCAGGCCCACCAGCGTGATGCCGAAAGGCAGGCCGTCGGGCCGCAGGCTGCTGGGCACGGAAAGCGCCGCATAGTCCAGCAGGTTGACGAAGTTGGTATAGATGCCCAGGTGGCGGTTCAACGTGACGGGGTCGCGCTGCATGGCCTGCAGGGTGTAGTGCGTGGGTGCGGTCGGCAGCAGCAGCACGTCAATGTCCTGCCACATCGCGGCCGACTGCTGGCCCAGCGCGCGCAATTTTGTCTGGGCCGCGCACAGGTCGGCGGCGCTGTACTGCCTGCCCGCGCCAATGATGCCGCGCACCGGCTCGATCACGTCGGCTTCATGCGCGTCGAAAAAATCGCGCACGGCGGCGTAGCGCTCGGCCACCAGCGCACTTTCATAGAGCAGCGCAGCCGCCTCGGCCAGCGGCGCGAAGTTGACGGGCACCGGCACGCCGCCCAGGGCCCGCATGCGCAGGGCCGCTTCGCCAAAGGCCTGCTCGGCCAGCGCGTCGCCGCAGAAGCTCAAGGTGGAAGGCACACCGAAACGAAAGCCGGCCGGCAAGGCGGTGTCGGCCATCGCCAGCGTACGCGAGTACGGATCCAGCGGATCGTGGCCCATGGCCGCTTCGAGCACACGGGCGGCCGTGGCCACGGTGCGCGCGAAGATGGACACGCAGTCCACGCTTTGCGCGGCAGGCACCACGCCGCGCGCGCTGATCAAACCTTTGGAGGGCTTGAGGCCCACGATGTTGTTCAGCCCCGCGGGTACGCGCCCGGAGCCCGCCGTGTCGGTGCCCAGTGCGAAGTCCGCCTGCCCGGTCGCCACCACGTAGGCCGAGCCGGAGCTGGACCCGCCTGATATATAGGCCGGGTTAATCGCATTGGGCACGGCGCCAAAGGGCGAACGTGTGCCGTTCAGGCCGCAGGCGAACTGGTCCAGGTTGGTCTTGCCCAGCAACTGCGCACCCGCATCGAGCAGCTTTTGCACCACGGCGGCGTGCGCCGTGGGCGTGTAGGCAAAGGCGGGGCAGGCGGCCGTGGTGGGCAGGCCCGCGACGTCGATGTTGTCTTTGGCCGCGAAAGACAGGCCGGCCAGTGCGCCGCTGCTGCCGGGCGGGAAGGACGCTGTCCGGCTGATCCAGGCCTGCGGCGCGAGCAAGCGCTTCGCATCGGCATGCTGCGCCGCCGGCCCGGGCGCTGCGGGCTTGGCAGAGGGATTCAAGGTTGAGGACATATGCACCACTTGAAAGCATCCATACTTGTGTACAAGACGAGATGCAAGAGCTGTGCCAGTCGTTTGTTGGCTGTTCCGGTGCAAGTGTTTGCCAAGAGCGAATGTTTGTGTGGAAGGCATCGCTTTTCATTAGGTGCATTCAGGTCATTAATAAAACTATTTGGCGTCAATTAATCAGTTCGGCTGTATCAAATACAGTAGAGGCCATGGAAAAAACGCGCACTACCACCCCGGCTCCCCTGCGCGCGGTGCTGTTCGACGCCTACGGCACGCTGTTCGACGTCTACAGCGTGGGCCTGCTGGCCGAGCAGCTGTTCCCCGGAAAAGGCCAGGCGCTGGGCCTGCTGTGGCGCGACAAGCAGATTGAATACACACGGCTGGTGACCACCAGCAACGGCGGCGCGCACTACCAGCCGTTCTGGGAGCTCACGCGCGCGGGCCTGCGTTATGCCTGCAAGCGCCTGGGGCTGGAGCTGGGGCCGGGCCAGGAAGAGCAGCTCATGAACCAGTACCGCCACCTGTCGGCTTTCCCGGAAAACCGGGAGGTGCTGCAGGCGCTGAAGGCGCGCGGCGTGGTCACCGGCATCCTGTCCAACGACGACCCATCCATGCTGGGCGTGGCCGTGCGCTCCGCCGGGCTCGAGGGCCTGCTGGACCACGTGATCAGCGTGGACGGCATCCGCAAATACAAGACCGCCCCCGAGGCCTATGCGCTGGGGCTTGAGGCCACCGGGCTGGAGGCCAGGCAGATCGCCTTCGTCAGCTGCAACGGCTGGGATGCGCTGGCGGCCACCTGGTACGGCTACCGCACGCTGTGGGTCAACCGCTACCAGCTGCCGTTTGAAGAACTGGGCACGCAGCCCGTGTACACCGGCAGCAGCCTGCGCGATGTGCTGGCGCTGCCTTTCCATTGATACCCGCTTTACGTTTTATTCTTGGTTTATTGAAAAAAGGGACAACACCATGAGCACCAGCACCGCCAGCAACACCGCGCGCACCGCCAGTTACCGCCTGCAGGTCGCGACGGAGCTTTACCGCTTCATTGAGGACCATGTGCTGCCCGGCACCGGCGTGGCCAGCAGCGCGTTCTGGAAAGGCTTTGACGGCATCGTGGCCGACCTGGCCCCGAAAAACATCGCCTTGCTGGCCGAGCGCGACCGCCTGCAGGCTGAACTCGACGCCTGGCACAAGGCCAACCCCGGCCCCATCGCCGACATGGCGGCCTACCGCGGCTTCCTGGAAAAGATCGGCTACCTGGTGCCGCAGCCCAAAAAAATCGGCATCACGACGGCCAAGGTGGATGACGAGCTGGCCCTGCAGGCCGGCCCCCAGCTTGTGGTGCCCATCCTGAACGCGCGCTACGCACTCAACGCCGCCAACGCGCGCTGGGGCAGCCTCTATGACGCGCTCTACGGCACCGACGTGATCGCCGAAACCGACGGCGCCGAAAAAGGCAAGGGCTACAACCCGGTGCGCGGCGCCAAGGTGATCGAATACGCGCGTTACGTGCTGGACCGCACCGCGCCGCTGAAAAAAGGCTCCCACATCGACTCGATCGGCTACGCGGTCAGGGGGGGCGAGCTGGTCGTCACGCTCAAGGACCGCAAGAAGGGCGCGAAAACCACCGTGCTGCAGGACGCCGCGCAGTTCATCGGCTACCAGGGCGAGGCCTCGGCGCCCTCGTCGGTGCTGCTGCAGCACAACGGCCTGCACCTGGACATCCGCATGGACCGCGACACGCCCATCGGCAAGCTTGACGCGGCCGGCGTGAGCGACCTGGTTGTCGAAGCGGCGCTGTCGACCATCCTGGACCTGGAGGACTCGGTCGCCGTGGTCGACGCCCAGGACAAGGTGCTGGCCTATCGCAACTGGCTGGGCATTTTGCAGGGCACGCTGACCGAAAGCGTGACCAAGGACGGCAAAACCTTCACCCGCGGCCTGAACCCGGACCGCGAATACACCTCGCCCAAGGGCCAGCCCGTCACCCTGCACGGCCGCTCGCTGATGTTCGTGCGCAACGTCGGCCACCTGATGACCAACCCGGCGGTGCTGTACACCGGGGCGGACGGCGCCACGCGCGAAATCCCCGAAGGCATCCTGGATGCCGTGGTCACGACCACGATCGCCATCCACGACCTCAAGCGCAAGGGCAAGCCCGGCATCAAGAATTCGCGCAAGGGCTCGGTCTACATCGTCAAGCCCAAGATGCACGGCCCGGCCGAAGTCGCGTTTGCCGCCGAGCTCTTCAGCCGCGTTGAAAAAATGCTGGGCCTGCCGGGCAGCACCGTCAAGCTCGGCATCATGGACGAGGAGCGCCGCACCAGCGTCAACCTCAAGGCCTGCATCGCCGCCGCTGCCAGCCGCGTGGCCTTCATCAACACCGGCTTCCTGGACCGCACCGGCGACGAGATGCATACCGCCATGCATGCCGGCCCCATGATCCGCAAGGGCGACATGAAGACCAGCGCCTGGATCGCGGCCTATGAGAAAAACAACGTGCTGGTGGGCCTGTCCTGCGGCCTGCGCGGCAAGGCGCAGATCGGCAAGGGCATGTGGGCCATGCCCGACCTCATGAAGGCCATGATGGAGCAGAAGATCGCCCACCCGAAAGCCGGCGCCAACACCGCCTGGGTGCCCAGCCCCACGGGCGCCACCCTGCATGCGCTGCACTACCACCAGGTCAAGGTCGGCAAGGTGCAGCGGGAGCTCGAGAAGACGGACGCCAACAAGGAGCGCGACGCGCTGCTCAATGGCCTGCTGCAAATCCCGGTGACGCGCACGCCGGCCTGGAGCGCCGAAGCCAAGCAGCAGGAGCTGGACAACAACGCCCAGGGCATCCTCGGTTATGTGGTGCGCTGGATAGACCAGGGCGTGGGCTGCTCCAAGGTGCCCGACATCCACAACGTGGGCCTGATGGAGGACCGCGCCACGCTGCGCATTTCAAGCCAGCACATGGCCAACTGGCTGCTGCACGGTGTGGTCACCAAGGCGCAGGTGACGGAAACCTTTGAACGCATGGCCGCCGTGGTCGACAAGCAGAACGCCGGCGACCCGCTGTACAAGCCCATGGCCGGGAACTTCGGCAGCTCGGCGGCTTACAAGGCGGCCTGCGACCTGGTCTTCAAAGGCCTGGAGCAGCCCAGCGGCTACACCGAGCCCTTGCTGCATGCCTGGCGCTTGAAGGTGAAGGCCGGGACAGCTTAAAGCTCGCCCGCATCCACCAGTTGCCGCTGGCGGATGACAACGCGCAGGCTGGGATGGCCCGGCCTGCCCGAGCGGAACAGCATCACCTCGGCGTCCGCGCCGGCCCATGATGCGCTGTCGGCCATGGCGCCCGGCGCGGCGCCGAAGGCGGCCAGTTCCGGGCCCAGCTTCGCGCGCAGCGACTGCAGCAAGGCCGCCTGGGTTTTGGCCAGCGCTTCTTCGGCGCCCGGGCCGGAGGCGGGGCTGAGCAGCACCAGGTCCATCTGCGCGAGCTTCTGGTGCGCGAAAAACAGGGTCTGCTCGAAGTGGGCGCCCTCGCAGAGCGCGTCGGGCACACGCAGCGAGCCCAGCGCGCCCGAGGGCAAACGCCGCGGGGACCGCACCGGCTGGGCCTCGGGCAGGGCGGCGGCGACCTGCTCGGGGCTCATGCCCAGCAGGGCAGTGTTGTCCAGCACGGTGTGGGACCAGGCGCTGGCGCACATCCAGAGCGCGCAAGCCGCCAGCCAGGGAAGCCGGAAACCGGCGAAAACAGGCCCAAATGACGCCAAAACAGGCTCCGCGCAGGTTCAGGGCCGCTGCGGCGCTGAAACTGTTGCGCCGAACCGACCTTTACAAAGAAGCGCCGATCTTACAAAAAACCCTCCTCCAGCCGTGCGTTCGGGGGATTTAAGCGGCAGCTTGCGCCGAGTTGTCCCAAGAGGGCGGCACAAATCGTATGTGTACAGGAGAAACCAAATGAAACACTTTGCAAGCATCTCAAAGGAAACACGGTTGGCCTTTACCCTAGACATCTGTCTGGCCCCCGGCACGTATGGTTGCAAGCTGGCTGGCTGAGCGCTCTCACCTTTTATTTCCGGAAATCCTGGCTCCAGATGGCTTCGCAACCTGACGTTCTTCAATCCTGTCTCCAGTCCGCGGCCACAGCGGCGCGGTCTGCTCTGGAAAAGTGTGTGGAAGATGCCGTGGCGGGCCTGCAGGTGGCCGAAACCCAAAGCGGCAAGGTGGCCGAACGCGACGAGCTGGCCACGGCCTGGCGCGAACTGCTCAAAAACAAAGCCGCCTGGAGCGTGCAATACCCCGCCGACCTGCTGGTCCATTTCAAGGCCAATGCGGCCGCCGCGGCCCAGGCGGCGCGAGCGCCCGAAGCTTCAAGCGAGCAGCTGGCCGCTTCGGCCGCGGCCTCGTCCAGCGCCTTCGCCGCCCTGAGCCATGCGAGCTTCTCGCTGGTCGACGACCAGGACGTCTCCAAGGCGATTGAATCTTCCCGGCTGCTCCAGCAGGTGCTGCCGGCCGTGGACCACATCCTGGCCGAACTCAACAAGCTGATCAGCACGGTGCAGGGCCTGCCCAACGTGAGGCCCGAACTCAACCCGCTGCGCCCCGAAGTCTTTGCGCAAACCCTGCGTGAAATGGCGCTGGCGAGCAGGGCCGAGCCGGCGGTGGTTTCGCTGTGGCTCAAGTACATGGCCGACCCGCTGGGCCGTGAACTCAAGCGCCTGTATGAGCGGCTGGTCAACCAGCTCGAACTCGCCAACGTCCAGGGCGCCAGTTACCGGGTGCTGCCCACACCGGCCAGCGTGGGACGCGGGCGCGGGCGCGGCGGAAACGGTTCCAGCCCGATGGGCCCCGGCTCCGGCGGCGCGGCCGATGGTGATGCGGGCGGCGGTGGTGGCGGCGAAGGCGGCTTCGGCGAGGGCGGCGGCCAGCCGGTGCCGCAATACGCCGATCTGTCCAACTACGAAATCCGGGACGAGCTGTTCCAGGACTTTTTGTTCAACGGCGGCAGCAATGCCCACCACGGCCTGGCGCCCTCTTATTACGAGACCGTCGAGGAGGAACTCGCCGCTCTCCACGCCGCGCCCGACTCCGCTTCCGCGCCGCTGGCCGAATCACGCCCCGGCTACATGTCTGACTATGAGGGCATGCCGGCCGTTGACCGGCCGCAGCGCCTGGTCGACGAGCGCAGCCAGCTCAGCCCGCAGGTCTGGGGCTCGTATGCCAAACCCCGGGAGCGCGCCATCGTGCGCACCCAGCTCAAGAAGGAAGCCCGCCAGGTCGGCCAGGTGCTGGGCCTGGAGGTGGTGCGCAAGCTGGTCAACCAGGTCGCGCAGGACCCGCGCCTCCTGGTGCCGGTGCGCGAGGCCATCGTGGCGCTGGAGCCTTCGCTGCTGCGCCTAGCCATGGTGGACCCGCGCTTTTTCAGCGACGAAGGCCATGCCGGGCGCCGCGTCATGGAGCGGGTGGCGCAGCGCAGCTTCAAGTACAACGACGAATTCAGCCCCGAGTTCCTGGCCTTCTTCGAGCCGGTCACCCGCGCCTTCAACGAGCTCAACAGCCTCACGATTGAGGACGCCCAGCCCTTCGGCATGGCGCTGGCCACGCTGGAGTACGGCTGGGACGAACAGGACCAGCTCGAGGCGGAAAACCGCAACAACGTGCTGCAGGCCCTGCGTTTTGCCGAAGAGCGCCAGACGCAAGCCGACCAGATCGCCTTTGAGCTCAGCACGCGCTCCGACCTGGACAAGGTGCCTGGCCTGGTGCTCGATTTCCTGTTCGGCCCCTGGGCGCTGGCCATGGCCCACGCCAAGCTCATCGACACGCGCAACCAGATAGACCCCATGGGCTTCGGCTCGGTGGTGCCCGACCTGCTCTGGAGCGTCAAGCGGGAAGTGACCCTCAAGCGGCCGGCCAAGCTGATCGAGATGATCCCCAGCCTGCTGGCCAAGCTGCATGAAGGGCTGGAGCTGCTGGGACAGGATCCGCGCGAGAGCGAGCCCTTTTTTGAAGGCCTGATGAAGCTGCACCGGCCGGTGCTCAAGCTGCGCCGCCTCAAAAGCCAGCGTGACGCCGAAGAGTCGGGCGCCATGCCGCTGGAGCCCGAGGAGCTCCCGGCCACGCCCGAGCAGCGCCTGGCCAAAGCGGCCGCCCACCCCTGGCTGGCGCGCGACGAACTCGATGCCGCCGGCTTCGAAGACACGCTGCCGACGGCGCCGGGTGAGCTCATGCCGCTGGAGGAGGAACACGAAACATCCTCGGGCATGGAGACCGCAGACTCTGCGGGGGAAGAGGTCGACTCCTCCCACGCCGAGCTGCTCGCCGAGCAGGAGGCTTCGCCCAACGCCGCGCCGGCCCTGGCCCAGGGCGAAGCCGAGCGCCTGTTGATGAGCTTGCGGGCCGGCCACTGGGTCGACCTGTACTCGCGCCGCCGCTGGCTGCGCGCCCAGCTGATCTGGGCCAGCACCAAGGGCACGCTGTTCATGTTCGTGAGCCACGGCGGCCAGCCGCATTCCATGACCAAACGCAGCTGTGAACGCCTGATCCGGGAGCGCCTGCTCAGGCCGGTGGACAGCCAGGGCGTGGTGGCGCAGGCACTGGACGCGGTCGCCTCGGAAGTCGTTTCGCCGGCCACCCAGGCCGAGCCGGAAACCGCGTAACACCACCCCGGAGCCCTTGTAGGCAGCGCTAGGTGCGCGGCACGCGGTGCCGTCCGACATCCACGCTCGCCGCCGGCGCGCACATTGGTGAATTCGCTTTCACCTTCAAGGGGCTTCCATGATTGAAAAAAACGCTTCCGTTCACTGGGAAGGCGCCGGCAAAAAAGGCCAGGGCCGCATCAGCACCGACACCGGCGCGCTCAAGAGTTATCCCTATGGCTTCGGCAGCCGGTTCGAGGACGACCGCAGCGGCACCAACCCCGAAGAGTTGCTGGGTGCGGCCCATGCGGCCTGTTTCACCATGGCGTTTTCCTTTGCCTGCGACAAGGCCGGTTTTGCCACCGCCTCGGTGGACACCCGTGCCAAGGTCCGCCTGGTGCCCCAGGGCGACGGCTTTTTGATTGACCGCATCGCGCTGACGCTGGAGGCCGCCGTCCCGGGGATTGACGAGGCGAAATTCCAGGAAATTGCCGAGGGCGCCAAGAAAGCCTGCCCGCTGTCCAAGGCCCTGGCCAGCGTGCCGGAAATCACCCTGGCGGCCACCTTGCGCAAGTAGCCGGCGTTCAAGCCCGTCAGGCCTGCCAGACCCCGTAGCCCGCCTCGCGCAGGGCGATGCCCAGTTCGACCTCCATCTCGCGCGCCGCATCGTAGGGCATGGGGTTGTACATCTCGTAAAGCCGGGGCAGCAGGCGCAGGCCGAAATCGCGCGCGAAGCGGTTGGACTGTATGCCGGCCTTGTGCTTGTCAAAGCGCACGTCCGGGTCCAGCCCGGTCATGCCCACATAGACAAAAGGTTTGCCCAGCTGGTAGTCCGGGTTGGCGCGGCGAAAGCGCGGTACGTCCCAGACCTCGGGCGCGAGCTCGATCACATAGACGCTGTAGTGATGGCTTTTGGGGCGGCGCGGCATGGCGCCACCACTGTAGCGCACGCGCTGCGCCCGGACGGCATTCAGCCCGCCGGCTGCGCCTGCGGCGCCTCCTGTGTCTGCTCCTGTCCCTGCTCCTGAACCGCTGGGCTTGCCTCCTGCTCGTTTGCCTCCTGCCCGTGCCAGCTGCCCGAGGTCACCAGCAGGTGGATGAACTGCAGCTTGCCCACCGCATCCAGGGGCAGCACAAAAGGATAAAAGTCGGGCTGGCCCATGCTGCGCGACATTTCATTGAGCATGGTGGTCAGCCGGGTCCAGTGGTTGATGAAGGCCAGGAACTGCGCCGCGTCCGGATGCTCCGGCTGGTACAGCGCGTCCAGCGTGAAGGGCGTGAATTCAAGGTCAAAGCGGTCCACGCTCAGGCCGAAGCTCAGCGCGGTGTCTATCGCATCGCGCATGTGCATGTAGTGCGCCCAGCACTCGGCCCAGTCTTCCCAGGGGTGGGTGCTGGCATAGGCGCTCACGAAATGCAGCGGCCAGTCGGAGGGCGGGCCTTCGTCGTAGTTGCGCTGCAGGGCGGCCGCGTAGTCCAGCGTTTCGTCGCCGAAGAGCCGGTGAAAGCCTTCCAGCCAGGGCGTGCCGGCCACCAGCCGGTCCCAGTAATAGTGGCCTACCTCGTGGCGCAAGTGGCCCAGCAGGGTGCGGTAGGGCTCGCGCAGGGCTTTGCGCACCGCTTCGCGTTTGGCGTCGTCGGCCTCGTCGATGTTGAGGGTGATCAGGCCGGTGTTGTGCCCGGTCATGATGTGCGGCCCGTTGACGGGTGAGCGCAGGAAATCGAACATCAGGCCGCGCTCCGGGTCTTCGCTGATGCGCGAGGCCACCGGCAGCCCCAGCAGGATCAGCGAGGACACCAGCCGCCGCTTGGCCAGCTCTATGCGCCCCCAGAGGTAGCCGTTGTCGGGCTGTTCCGGGTTCGTCAGGTCGGGAATCGTGCGGTTCAGCCGGCAGGCCCGGCACATGTCCGCGGGCTCGTGCCACGGCACGAGCCAGTTGCAGGAGGCGGGGGTGGAGAGGTTGAGGCAGCGCTTGTAGGTCGGCACAGCGTCGTCGTCGCCGCCTTCGCCACCCGGTTCGACCGGCGGCGTGGGCGCGGCGTCGGGCGCGGATTCCTGGCCGGGAATCTCGTCGAGCGAGGGGGGCTCTGTGTCGTCGGGCGGCGGCGTGGCCGGCGCGGCGCCCGCCTGCCACTCGCGCCAGCTGCCTTTTTGCGGCCCCGGCATCAGGGGCAGCAGCAGGCCGCGCTCGCAGTCGTAGCCCAGCGGCGTGTTGCAGGCCAGGCATTTGCTGTTGCGAAAGAACACCGGCTGCCCGCACTGGCAGCGGTAGTTGCGGCCTGCCAGCAGGGGCAGGGGCGGCTCTGTGGAGGTGGACGGGTTGGTGAAAAACAAGTGCTTGCCCGGATGAGGCCTGCGGGGAGCGCGCGGAGCGATCGCCAGGCCGGAAATGGCAGTGTCCCATGGTTTGCCGCGCGGGCCTGCGGCGGCACTACCCGTCGGCCTGTCAGCGCAGGCCGACAAATCCGCCCGCGGCGCTTGCTTTTATCATCGGGTATTCACGCGCCCTGCGGCAATCCCGCCGCAGGCACTTTATTCCAGAGGAAACCATGCCCACATACCACGTCGAAATGATGGAAGGCCGCACCATCGAGCAGAAGAAAAAACTTGTTGAAGCCATTACCCGCGTCAGTGTTGAAATCCTGGGCGGCCAGCCCGAGTCGGTGGACATCCTGATCACCGACGTCAAGCGCGAGAACTGGGCCACCGGCGGCAAGCTCTGGTCCGAACCCAGGGACTAAAGGCCAGGCCAGCCGCATGTCCGCTTCCCTCGCCGGCCTGCAGGCGCGCCACGGCCCGCGCTACCGCTGGCTGCTCCTGCTGTCGGTCATGATAGGCACGATGGCCTCCATCATGTCGTCGACCATCGTCAACGTGGCGATTCCCGACATGAGCCAGCATTTCACGCTGGGGCAGGAGCGCGCGCAATGGGTCAGCTCGGGTTTTATGGTGGCCATGACGGTGTCCATGCTGACCACGCCCTGGCTGCTGGCGCGCTACGGCTACCGCCGCACTTACGCGGGCACCATGCTGCTGCTCATGGCCGGCGGCATCGTCGGCGGCCTGTCCAACCATTTCAGCCTGGTGCTGGGCGCGCGCGTGGCCGAGGGCCTGGCGGCCGGCGTGGTACAGCCGATTCCCGCCATCATCATCATGCGCGCCTTCGGGCCGCATGAGCAGGGCCGCGCCAGCGGCCTCTTCGGCATGGGCGTGGTGCTGGCGCCGGCCGTGGGGCCCAGCATAGGCGGCGTGCTGGTGGACTTGTTCGGCTGGCGCTCGATTTTTTTCATGGTGATCCCGCTGTGCCTCGTCTCGTTGTGGATGGCCTACCGCTATGTGCCCGACACCGCGCCCGGCGGCGTGGCGGCCAACCGCAACACGGCCATGATCGACTGGCGCGGCCTCTTGCTGGGCGCGCTGGGCACGCTGTGCCTGCTCAATGGCATGGTCCAGCTGCATGGCGCGGGCGGTGGCGCCCAAGCTTTTGCCTTGCTGGGCGGCGCGGCCGCCGCGCTCGCGGCTTTTGTCTGGTGGCAGCGCCGCCTGGCCGCCAAAGGCGGCGCACCGCTGATGAACCTCGCGCTTTTCGGCTACCGGCCCTTTGCCATGGGCAGCATCGTCGCCTTTATTTACGGCACGGCCCTGTTCGGCTCGACCTACCTGCTGCCGGTCTATTTGCAGCTGGGCCTGAAGCTCTCGGCCTCGCACGTGGGCACCATCCTGCTGCCGGCCGGGCTGGTGCTGGCCGCCACGATTGCCGGCGTGGGCCGCCTGGCCGACAAGCACCCGACCTGGCTGCTGGTCAGCACAGGCCTGGCCCTGCTGGCCGCCTCCTTCGCCTTGATGCTCACGGTGAGCCTGGCCTCGGGCCTCTGGATGCTGGTGGCCTGGGCCACGCTGGGCCGCATAGGCCTGGGTTTTATCCTGCCTTCGCTGAACCTCGGGTCGCTGCGGCCGCTGCACGAGCACCTGCTCTCGCAGGGCGCGAGCGCGATCAACTTTTTGCGCATGCTGGGCGGCGCCATCGGCGTGAGCCTGTGCGGCATCGTGCTCGAATGGCGGCTGGCGGCCCATGGTGATTCGTTGGCCAATAGCGCCAGCAGCCCGGCGCGGCTGGCCGCCTTCAACGAAGCGTTTTTGATGCTGGCCGCGCTGTGCCTGCTGGCCATGGTGGCGGCCTGGCAGCTTCGCCTGCCCGTGAACAGCCTTCCCACCGACCCACAGAAAGCAGGCTGACCATGTGCCAACTCCTGGGCATGAACTGCAACGCCCCCACCGACGTGACTTTCAGCTTTCGCGGCTTCGCGCAGCGCGGCGGCCACACCGACCACCATGCCGACGGCTGGGGCATCGCATTTTTTGAGGGCGATGACAGCGTGGCCGGCGCCAGCGACAAGGGCCTGCGCCACTTTGTCGACCACCAGCCGGCCAGCAGTTCACCGGTGGCCGAGCTGATCAGCCGCTACCCCATCAAAAGCCGCAACGTGATTTCGCACATCCGCAAGGCCACGCAAGGCCGCGTGGCGCTGGAGAACTGCCACCCCTTTGTGCGCGAGCTCTGGGGCCGCTACTGGGTGTTCGCGCACAACGGCGACCTGAAGGATTTTTCGCCGCGCCTGCACGGCAGCTTCCGGCCCGTGGGCAGCACCGACAGCGAGCGCGCCTTTTGCTGGATCATGCAGGAGATGGCCAAGTCGCACGCCGGTGTGCCCAGCGTGCGGGAGCTCAGCATCACGCTGCGCGAACTCGCGGCGCAGATCGCCGGCCACGGCACTTTCAACTTCTTGCTCAGCAACGGCCAGGCGCTATGGGCCCATGCCTCCACGAACCTGTATTACGTCGAGCGCAAGCACCCCTTTGCCCATGCCACGCTGAGCGACGAAGACGTGAGCGTGAACTTCGCCGAACACACCCGGCCCACCGACAAGGTGGCCGTGGTCGTCACGGCGCCGCTGACCACCAACGAGCAGTGGACGGCCTTTGCGCCTGGCGAGCTCAAGGTGTTTGAGGACGGCGCGCTGGCGGCCGTCTAGGTTTCCAGGTTTCTAGGGCTTGGGGCAGGCCGCGGCCTGCCCATCAAGCTGCTGCTGCTCATGGCGAAAGCTCGCCACGGCCTTGCCGCCGTCGCGCCGCACGGTCAGCACATAAATGCTGTCGAAGTCGCCGCCCTTCCAGTGCGGCACGGCGTCGGGCTGGCCGCCCATGCCCGCCAGCATGGCCTTGACCATGTCTTCGAGCTTTTTATGCTCCCAGGCGATCAGCACCACCGCGTTCTGGTAGCGCGGCGCCGCCAGCTCCCGCTGCAGTCCCTTGATGTCCTCGAAGCCGAAAGAGGTGTTGATCGGCAAGCCGGCCTGCACGGCCGTGGGCGCGACGGTCAGCAGCGGCCGCACATAGTTGTACAGCTGGCCGCCGTCCGGTTTTTTCTCGTGCGGGTCGGACGCGAACACAAAATCCGGCTTGCCGAATTTCGCCAGCAGCACGGCCGGCAGGGCCAACGCGCGGTTCAGGCCCTGGCAGTTGAGCTGGCCCAGGCCCTGGTCGGGTTTCTCCGCGTGGCGGATGAAGATGATTTTTTGTTCGGCCGCCTGCGCCAGCAGCGGCAGCGCGGTGCAGGCGAGCAGGGCAAGCGGGCGCAGCGCGCGGCGCAATGAAGGGAATCGGCGGGCGGGTTTCATGGCTCAGGCCTCGTGGACGGTGCCTGCCAGCTTAACCGGCGCGCCGGCGGCGTCAAGCCTTCAGCGCCGCCTCCAGCGCATCGATGAACATGGCCGCCACGTCAAAACCGGCCTGGTCGTGGATTTCCTGGAAGCAGGTCGGGCTGGTGACGTTGATCTCGGTGACGTAGTCGCCGATCACGTCGACGCCGGCCAGCAGCAGGCCGCGCGCGGCCAGCACCGGGCCCAGCGCCTCGGCGATTTCAAAGTCGCGTTTGGACAGCGGCTGCGCCACGCCCAGGCCGCCGGCCGCCAGGTTGCCGCGCACCTCGCTGCCTTGCGGGATGCGCGCCAGGCTGAAAGGCACGGGCTTGCCGCCTATGACCAGCACGCGCTTGTCACCCTTGGCGATCTCGGGAAGGAATTTCTGCACCATCACGCTTTGCGCGCCGTCACGGTTCAGCGTCTCGGTGATGCTGCCCAGGTTCAGGCCGTCTTCCTTGACGCGGAAGATGCCCATGCCGCCCATGCCGTCCAGCGGCTTGAGGATGATGTCCTTGTGCTCGGCATGAAACCGTTTGATGTCGGCCGCGCTGCGCGTGACCAGCGTCGGGCCGCTGAATTGCGCGAATTCGAGGATGGCGAGTTTTTCCGGGTGGTCGCGCAGCGCGCTCGGCTTGTTGAAGACCTTGGCGCCCTCGCGCTCGGCCTGCTCCAGCAGGTGGGTGCTGTAGAAATACTCGCTGTCGAAGGGCGGGTCCTTGCGCATCACCACCGCGTCAAAACCGGCGAGGGCTTCGCGCCCATCGGGGCGTGACGCGTCCGCCGTGAACCAGGTGTCGGCGTCGCCCGTCAGCCGGATGTGGCGCACCTGGGCCGTGACTTTGGCGCCGGTCTGCCAGTTCATGTCGGCCGGCAGGCAGGCGCTGATGCGGTGGCCGCGCTTTTGCGCCTCTCGCATCATCGCAAAGGTGGTGTCCTTATAGATCTTGAAGGACTCAAGCGGATCGGCGACAAAAAGAAGTTTCATGGTTTGGAAATGGTTCGGGCGTCCGGCGCCGGGGCGGACAGGGATTCACGGCCTTGCTGGCCGTATTGTTGTACAAACAGCGCCAGCGCGCCCGCCACCACCCCCCAAAAGGCCGAACCCACACCGGCTATTACCACGCCCGACAAAGTGACGAGAAACGTGATAAGCGCGGCCTCGCGGTGCGACTCGTCCTTTACCGCCGCCGCCAGCCCGCTGCCTATGGAGCCCAGCAGCGCCAGTCCCGCGATGGCTACCACCAGTTCCTTGGGGAAGGCCGTGAGCAGGCCGGTGATGGCCGCGCCGAAAATGCCGATCACGATGTACATCGCGCCGCAGGAGACCGCCGCCGTGTAGCGCCTGGCCGGGTCCTCATGCGCTTCCCTGCCCATACAGATAGCCGCGGTGATGGCGCCCAGGTTGAGCGCAAAGGCGCCGAAAGGCGCCAGCACCAGCGTGGCAATGCCGCTCAGCGTGATGACCTTGGAGATCGGGATGCCGCCGTCCGCGCTGTCCGGCCCGTAGCCCGCCGCGTAAATGGCCGCCACCCCCGGCAGGTTTTGCGAGGCCATGGTCACCACAAACAGCGGAATCGCCAGGCTCACGATGGCCGCGAAACTGAACTTCGGCATCACGAACACCGGCATGGCGAAAGAAAAAGCCATTTCCGACCAGGCCAGCTGCCCGCGCGCGGCCACAAACACCACAGCGCCGACCAGCGTCAGCACCACGGCATAACGCGGCAACAGGCGTTTGCCCAGCAAATAGATGGCCAGCATCAGCAATACCAGCGGCAGGGCCGTCTGCGCCGCCGAAAAAGCCTGGATGCCGAAACGCGCCAGCACGCCGGCCAGCAGCGCCGACGCAATCGCCACGGGAATCCGGTTCATGGCTTTTTCAAACCAGCCGGTGATACCGAACAACGTGATCAGCGCGGCGCTGACCATAAAAGCCGCCACCGCCTCCCCCATGGTGAACCCGCCGGCCAGCCCGGCCGTGGCCAGCACGGCAGCGCCCGGCGTGGACCAGGCCACCATCACCGGCTTTTTGAGCCACAGCGAGGGAATCACCGAGCACAGCCCCATACCCATGCCCAGCGCCCACATCCACGAGGCGATTTCAGCCGGCGTGGCATGGAAGGCCTGCGCGGCCTGGAACACGATGGCGACCGAACTGGTGAAGCCGACCAGCACGGCCACAAAGCCCGCGGTGAAGGCGGAGAGGTTGAGGTCTTTGAAAAATTGCATTTTTGGATTTTGGCAGGGGTTGGAGGGCGGGTCTTGCTCCGGCTGGGCGCGCTCTTCCCCCTCATCCTCCTCCTTCCTCTGCTGAGGCTTGCTGGCCGGGGTTGCCCGGCGGCAAGTAACTTTCTTTTGCTTCGCCAAAAGAAAGTCACCAAAGAAAAGGCGACCCTGGTTTCTGCGTCCCTTCGCTCCTCGGCGCATCCACAAGGGGGTGGGAGAAAAATACCAATACCAAAAACCACAAGGACACGCCATGGCGTGTCCTTGTTTGTATTTGTCTTCTTTGTCTTTGGTATTTGGTTCCCGCTCCCGATTGCCCCGTCCTGGCTGGGCCGAGGAGCGCAGACGTAGGCGGATCAGGGATCGCGCTTGTCTGAGCCGAAGGCGAGTTTGCGCGAGACCCCGCCGTAGTCGAGCACCGCAGGTTGCCCGTAGCGCAGCGGAGGGACCCAGACTGCGGGTCGCCTTTTCTTTGCCTACTTTCTTTTGGCGAAGCAAAAGAAAGTAGGTCGCCCGCCGGGGCGAGACCCGGCCAGCAAGCCTATGCAATGGGCAAGAGCGCGCAAGCCGGCGCAAGACCCGGCGTCAATGCGCGTGATGATGCTCTCTCCAGACCTTGAACTTGTCATAAAGCACCCGCTCCAGCGCCCAGCCCGAGGTCAGTGTCACCACCAAGCCCATGAGCAGCGCATTGAGCAGGGCGTTGTCGTGCCCGCTGTAGCCCCAGACCCAGGGCGAGATCATCAGGCCTACGCCTAGCAGGACGTTGGCCCAGTCGTCCATGTGGTTGGGAAGAAAGAGGTCTTGCGACGCGAGGACGATGATGGAAACGCCCACCACCACCGAGCACCATGCCGCCGCCGCGGGCAGCGCCAGCGCCCAGGGCGCGATGCACAGCCAGAGCCCCGCGAAAATCTCCAGCCTGTCTTGCCAACGATTGAGGGTATCCATGACAACCTCCGTGTATAGCCAAGGGAATTTCAGTGTAGAACTCCGGTGGAAATACGCAATAAAGGCCGGCAGACCCTGAGGGCGTAGATGTTTTTGCCTTCCTGGCGTCGTCCTCCGCAGCAATGCCCGCGCCGCTCTCAGGCCCTCTTGCCCAGCATGAAGTTTTCAAGTTCCTCGATGGGAAGCGCCTTGCAAAACAGGTAGCCCTGGTAGCAACCGCAGCCGTGGCGCGCCAGGAATTTTCGCTGGGCTTCGGTCTCCACGCCTTCGGCCATGACGCCCAGGCCCAGGCTTTGCGCCAGGCCGATGATGGTGCGCGCGATGGCGGCGTCATTGGGATCCGTCAGGACGTCCTTCACAAAACTGCGGTCGATTTTCAGCTGGTCCAGCGGCAGGTGCTTGAGGTAGGAGAGCGCCGAATAGCCCATGCCGAAATCATCAATCGACAGGGTGACGCCGGCGCGTTTGAGAATGCCCATCTTGGCGATCGTGACCTCGATATTCGAGGCCAGCAGGCTTTCGGTCAGCTCCAGTTTCAGCCTGTGGGCGCTGACGCCCGCTTCAGCAATCGCGGCCATCACCAGCTCCACAAAATCAGGGTGCCGGAACTGGCGCACGCTGACGTTGACGGCGATGCTCAGGCCGGCGGTCTCCGGGCGCCCGGCCCAGGCGGCCAGCTGCGCGCAGGCTGTTTCCAGCACCCACTTGCCGAGGGGCAGGATGAGGCCGCTTTCCTCCGCCTGCGAGATGAATGCATCGGGCGGCACCAGTCCGCGCTGCGGATGCCGCCAACGGACCAGGGCCTCCACCCCGACCATCAGCCCTTCGCTGCCCACCTGGGGCTGGTAGTGCAACAGGAATTCCCGGTTGCGCAGGCCCTGGCGCAGTTCCACATTGGTGGCGGCGTTGGCTGTCGCTGCCGCCTGCATCTGCGGGTCAAAAAAGCACAAGGTGTTGCGGCTCGCCGCCTTGGCGCCGTACATCGCCAGGTCGGCCTGCTTGAGCAGGTCGCCTATGCTTTCCTGCTGCTGGCTGAAGAAGGTGATGCCTATGCTGCAGGTGGCGTGGTGCTCGTGGCCCGCCAGGTCATAGGGTTCGCTCAGTGCCGCCAGGATTTTCTCGCCGACCACGCGGGTTCCCGCGATGGCGGTTGCGGGTTTTTCGCCCTGGTCTTCGAGCAGGACCACAAATTCATCACCCCCGAGCCGGGCCACCGTGTCGTTGTGCCGCACGCATGCCTGCAGGCGCGAGGCCACCTTCTGAAGCAGCAGGTCGCCCTTGGCATGGCCCAGTGTGTCATTGAGGACCTTGAAGTGGTCGAGGTCGATGAACATCAGCGCGCCTATCCGCGAGTGGCCCGAGCCGCCGGCCAGCAAACTCTGGAGCCTGTCCATCAGCAGCTGGCGGTTGGGCAACTGGGTCAGCGCGTCATAGAAGGCCAGGTGTTCAATTTCGTCTTTGGCCGCCTTGCGTTCGGTGATGTCGCGAAAGTACACGGCAAGCCCTTCCTCAAAGGGGTAGGCGCGCAACTCCAGCCACTTGCCGAATTCCGCGTAGAACTCTTCAAACTCCACCGGCTGGCCGTTGGCCAGCGCGCGGCTGAGCTCCCGCCGCAGGCGCCCGCCTCGATTTGCGTGGACCGCCTGCCAAAGCGTCTGGCCCAGCAAGTCCCGGCTTTTGCGGCGCAACAGGCGTTCGCTCTCGGGGTTCACGTAGGTAAAGCGGCCCTCCATATCCAGCGTGGCAAACGCATCCGTGATGCTGGCCAGGGTGGTGCTCAGGCGCATGGTCAGGCGCAAGGCGTCCTGCTCCGCCTTTTTTTTGTCGGTGAGATCATGCAGGATTCCCTGTATGCGCACGACCCGGCCGGATGCGTCACGCAGCGCTTCGCCCAGGGAACGCATCCACAGCCGCCGCCCGCCAGCCGCAATCACCTGGGCTTCTTCGTCGAAAGGCGTGCCGTGCTCCATGCAGGCCTCGAACGCGCCGGCCATCAGCACGCGGGATTCCGGCGCGTAGAAAGCAAGCGCATCCTCGAATGACGGCGCCGCCGTGGGCGCAATCCCGAGCAGGGTTGCCAGCTGGGCGGTCCATGTGAAGCGGCGCGCGGGCAAGTCCACCGCCCACGCACCGGCCTTCGCGGCCCGTTCGAGCAAGTCCAGCATTTGCGCCGCCGCGTCCGCGGGGTTGTAGTCCAGCTGCACCGGAAGCAGTGAGAGGTGTTTGTCCATGGATCAGCCGGCCCGCCGCGCGGCGGCCCCATGCGAGTCTTGTTTTTCGGTGCGTTTGTTTGCTGCCAGCTGAGCGATGAATGCCATGGGGGTTCCGGTTGTTGCGCCGGTTGCCCTCCAGGACTAATCGACCCAAAGATCACAACAGCTTGGCGCGCCCGTGGCTGACATCTATTGACGCCCAGCGCGGTAGGACAAGCGCAGATCAACCCAAGCCCGCAGCGAAAGTCTCGTGATTCCGGCTTGTTGGTTCGCTGGCGCACAGACGGCGGGAATGCGCAAGGCGCATCTTTGGGCCGCGATGAAAGTGGCCTGAAGCGGACCAATTGCTGGCCAAGCGAGTGGCGGGGGCTCCTCGTCCTACAGCCGGCGGCGGCTTTCCCTCAGTGTTTCCTCTGGAATCGCTTCTTACATTGACATTTGTACTTAAGTTTTCAGTTGCGACGACCTGAAAGCGAAAACAACTCAATATTTAGCAGGAAGTAGACATGGATACAACACTCGACCAGCTCAACGGCTACCCGGACATAGGCGCTTTGCGGCCCGTGTTGCTCTCCATCTGTTCCCGGTTCGGCTCTATCGCCAGGCTGGACATTCTTGCCGCGGGACACGCCGGCAAACGCCAGGCCTTGTGCTTTCTGCGCATGGATTCCGCCGAACAGGAGCAGCAGCTGATCAGTGAACTCGGCGTCGGCCGTTTTGGCGGAGACCTGGTGGTGATCGTGGACCTTCACGGCCAAGAGACTGCAAGCAACGCGAGCACTGTGGCCCACGCGGCGTGAGCTTCGGGCTTTGCCCGGCCTCCTTCTTTTCTCCCCTTTCTTTTTCGTTTGCCGCTTTCAGGCCGATGAACCCACCGATTCCCGTTCTAAAGCAGGCATATGCACAACATCCTCATCGTCTCGGGCACGCGCCCCGAAATCATCAAGCTCGCGCCGGTCTACCACGCCCTGCGCGAAGCCCCCTGGGCCCGCGTGCAATGGCTGCACACTGGCCAGCACGCGGAAATGGCCCTCCAGATCTTTGACTGCTTTGACGTGACGCCCGACATCTCGCTCAGGCGCATCGGTGCCAGCCTGGTCGAATTCAGCACGGGCTGCCGCCAGCAGCTGGACGCGGTGATGCAGCAGCAAGCCTGGTCTCTCGTGATCGTTCAGGGCGACACCGAAAGCGCCTTCCAGGGCGGGCTTGCCGCCTTCTACCATCGCGTTCCGCTGGCGCATGTCGAGGCGGGGCTTCGCACGTACAACCTGAACCGTCCTTTTCCCGAGGAAGGCTTGAGGCAGATGATCAGCCGCCTCGCGCAGTTTCACTTCGCGCCCACACAGGGCGCCGAGGCGGCGCTGCAGGCCGAGGGCATTGCCGACGCGAAAATCCACCTCACAGGCAACACCGTGATCGACGCGCAGCGTTGGGCCTGCAAACGCCATGGCATACGCCGGTCGGTGCCGGGGCGCGGCCATCTGCTCGTGACGGTTCACCGGCGCGAGAACTGGGGTGACGATGTGGCCGAAATCTGCCATGCCGTCGCCGAGATCGCCCGGCAGCGGCCTGAACTGGAAGTGCTGTTTCCGGTGCACCTGAACCCGGTGATCCAGAAGCCCGTCAACGCCATCCTGGGCGGTCTGCCCAATGTCAGGCTGGTGCCGCCGCTGGATTACACGCAGATGCAGCAGGCGCTCGTCGATGCCTGCCTGTTGCTGACCGACTCCGGCGGCCTGCAGGAAGAGGCACCTACCTTCGGTGTTCCGGTGCTGGTGCTGCGAGAGGAAACGGAGCGGCCCGAAGCGGTTCAGGCCGGTTGCGCCCTGCTGATCGGTGCGTCGCGCCCGGTGATTGTGCGGGAGACCCTTCGCCTTTTGACGGACACGGCGGCCCACACGCGGATGTCGCAGGCCGGAAACCCCTTCGGCGATGGCAGCGCGTCGCAGCGCATCGTCCAAGCACTGGCGCGCAGCCTGGCTGATGAAGCCGTTGCCCTGCCTGAACTGGCCTGAGCGGCCGCGAATGGAACAAGCCACATGAAACACGTCCTCTCGCGTACCGGCCTGGCTATTTTTATCAGCCTAGCGGCCGCATTGCCGGCTTTCGCGCAGCCGGAAGACGCGCAGGCCCTGGTGCCCGCGTTCAAAACCTACCCGGTCGCCGCCGTGATGGCGTCTCTGCTGTTTCTGATCGTGCTGGTCATGATGCTGTACGGCCTGCGGCATTTCATGTTCACCATGAATCGCCTGACCGGCGTGCAGCGCCACCCCTACATCGACATCAGCGTGGCCTCCTGGCCAATGATCACCGTGTTCATCGCGGCCCACAACGAGGAAAAGGTGATCGCAGGCTGCATGGAGGCCTTGCTCAACACCGATTACCCGCACGAGCGGCTCAAGATCATTCCCGTCAACGACCGCTCCCAGGACGGGACAGCCGGGATCATCGACGATTACGTGGAGCGCCACCCTTCGCGCATCTGGCCGTTTCACCGGGTCGGCGGCAAGGCCGGGAAATCCGCGGCCTTGAAGGACGCGCTGGCTTTCGCGCAAGGCGATATCGCCATTATTTTTGACGCCGATTACGTGCCCGGCCGAGGCCTGCTCAAACAGCTGGTGGCGCCGTTTTTTGATCCCGAGATTGGCGCCGTGATGGGACGCGTGGTCCCCGCCAACAGCGGCGCGAACTTGCTGACGCGGCTGCTCGACCTTGAGCGATCGGGTGGCTACCAGGTGGACCAGCAGGCGCGCATGAACATGAACCTGATGCCGCAGTACGGCGGCACGGTGGGCGGGGTGCGCCTGTCGGCCGTGGCGGCCGTGGGCGGCTGGCACGACGACACGCTGGCCGAAGACACCGACATCACTTATCGCCTGATGTTCAACGGCTGGAAAACGGTTTACACCAACCGCAGCGAATGCTACGAGGAGGTGCCGCAAGACTGGAGCGTGCGCATCAAGCAGGTGACAAGGTGGGCCAAGGGGCACAACCAGGTGATGTCCCGCTACTGGTGGAAGTTCGCCACCAGCACCTACCTGACCGGCGCCCAGCGCCTTGATGGCTTGCTGCTGCTTTTTGTGTTCGTGGTGCCGCTGGTGATGCTGCTGGGCTGGTGCCTGGCCCTGGGCCTTTATTTCCTGAATGCGGGTTCCTTGCTGTCGGTGTTGATACCGGTTTTTGCGCTGATGGTTTACGGAACCCTGGGGAATTTCGCGGCCTTCTTTGAAATCGTGATCGCCGTGCTGATCGACGGCAACCGCAAGCGCCTTCGCCTGCTGCCCTTCAACATGCTGGGCTTCCTGGTGAGCCTGTTCGCGATCTCCGGCGCCGTCTGGAGCCTGCTGCTCGACCGTGTCCTCAGCCGTGAAATGGTCTGGGACAAAACCATACGCTATCGCGAGGCCCCCCTGAAATGACACCCCATTACCTGACCTACGCCGCTTTCGCGGCGGTATGCCTGCTGTTGTTGACCTTGCCGTTTGTTCCCGCATTTCGCGAGTGGCTTTACCCGTCGGATGCCGAGCCGCTGCCGGTGTCCGCCCACTACACCAGCGATATCGACCACTTCGCGCGCCGCCTGCGCGCGGACGCCATGGCAAAGCTCGGGGCCGGCCCTTCCACGGGTTATGAGGAATTCGACTTTGTGGCCGACTCGCCGACCGACATGGACTGGCGCCGGGCGGAAAAGCGGCTGATCTCGCGCGCCGGCATCGACAGCGAGGGGGCCGTTCGAAGCGTGCAGCCGGTCTACGTGGACGGCAGCCTGCGGGCCGGGGCCGACTCCGCTTTTGCGGCCCTGTATGCCGCGGGCGATATCGTCTTGGGGCCGCACAGCGAGATCGGTGACTGGGCGCATGCGGGCGGCGTTGTCCGCCTCGGCGCGAACAGCATAGGGCTCAGGAGGATATCCGCAGGGGGCGCCATTGAACTCGGTACCGAAACCTGGTTCGAGCGCCTGCACGCGCCGGTGCTGCGCTTTGGCTCGCATGTCAGTACCGTGCCGCAGCCGCAAACCTATGAACAGTCGCCAGCGGGCTACGCCGACTTGCCGGGCGCCATCCGCCAGACGCCCGAGCTCTACCTCATTCGGGGAGACTGCGCGCTGCCCCCCGGCAAGACCTACCAGGGTTCGCTGGTGGTGACCGGGTTTCTCACCGTGGGCGCGGCGACCACTATTTTTGGCGACGTCAAGGCGCGTGAGGGCGTGAGCATCGGCCCGCGGGCATCCGTGCGGGGTGCCCTGACCTGCGAGAAGCGGATTTACGTCTTCGCGGATGCGCGTGTCTGGGGGCCGCTCATTTCAGAGAGTGATGTGTTGATAGGCGCCGGCGCCGTGATCGGACTGCCGCACGCGCAGACAACCGTGAGTGCCGCCAACCTGATTGTGGAAGACGGTGTGACCGTGCATGGAACCTTGTGGGCGCATGAGATCGGCATGGTCAAGCCGCTATGAGCCTCAAAAGCTTTTTACGCTCAGGCGCCCTGATGATGCTGGCCGGTGCCGCAAGCCTTGCGACGGCCATGCCTGCGCTGGTTCTGCAGGGCTACGCCGATGAGGCCGGTGCCATCACCGTCTTGAACGGCGGAAAATCCGTCGACCCCTATTTCGCGATGCAGGCGCTGCTGCTGGCGCATGACAACGGCATGGACGTTTCCGCGCCCGCCGGGAAGTTTGCCGACTGGCTGGTGTCCAGGCAAAAGCCGGACGGCACTTTCGACAGGTTTTGCGGGGATGGCGCGGGGCGCTGGGCATCGTGCAACGCGGCGGACGCTGACGACTCCCTGCTTGCCATGTGGATGCGCCTGCTGGAGACCATGCCGGAGAAGCTGGGCAAAAACCCCTTGTGGCTCAAGAGCCACGCGACCAGCAAGGCTGCACTGGAGCACCTGTTCCAGCCTTCGCGCGGCATTTACATGGTGTCTCCGCTGGTGCTGCATGGGCTGTTCATGGACAACCTGGAGGTCTGGTCGCTCAAGGCGCAGCGCAAGCCGGCCGAGCAGGCCGAGGCAGGCAAGCTGGCCAAGGCGATACGCGACACCTTCTGGAATCCCGTCGACAAGCACTTCCTGGTGTCAACCCAGCTGGAGCAGCGCTCCGAAAAGCAGGCCTTCTACCCCCACCAGGTGGCGCAGATATTTCCTTTGCTGCTGGACTTTCCGTTGCTGCCGGCCGAGGCCGGTTCCTACTACCGCGCGTGGATGGCGGCACACCGCGCCGAATGGCTCAGCCAGGGCAAGGCGGACTACCCGTGGGGCCTGCTCGCCGTGCTCGCGATGCGGCAGGGCGACACCGCCAGCGCGCGCTGCTGGTTGCGCGAGGCCGCGCCTCTGCGCCACTCCCCGCGCTGGGCAGTCACCGACGAGGCGGCCTTGCAGATCGTGCTCAGCAAAGGCCTCAAGCCGGCGGCCAGAGAGGCCAGCTGCGGGTGACGGACGCCCAAGCTTGAAGACGCCACGACCGTCCCTTAATTTTTTCCCTTTTCGAGAGGAGCAGCATGCTCAACAAGACCCTTTATCTCCCGCTGTGCGCGATGCTCTGTGCCGCGCCGGCCTTTTCCCAGCCGCTTCCGGCCGGCCAGCAAGGCGCCGCCCCCGCGCTTGCGGCGCCAGTGCCCGCGGAGCCCGTGCGAAGCCTGGAGCTGAGCACAGGCGCGCAGAGCCTCAGTGGCGGCTATGGCAACTGGAATGACCTCACCGTGCGAGGCGCCTACGGCATGTCGCGCCACACGTTTCAGGCTGAAGCCTCCGTCCAGCGCCGCTTCAACGAAGACGGCGCTTTCATCGGGCTGGGCGACACCTACACCTTCAACGACGACTGGTACGGCTCGCTCGCCGTGGGCGCGGGCGACGGTGCTTTTTACCTGCCGCGTTACCGGGCCGACGCAACGCTTTACCGAAAATTCCTGCCCGGGCGAAATCTCGTCGGCAATATCGGCATCGGCTACTACAAAGCCCCGGACGGCCACAGCGACCGCAGTCTCTCGCTGGGCGCGGCCTACTACTTCGAGGCGCCCTGGATTGTTGAAGGCGGTGTGCGGCTCAACAGCAGCAACCCCGGGGCTGTGCGAACCCAGCAGCAATTTGCCGCGCTGACCTATGGGCGCGACAAGCAGGACCTGGTCACCGCGCGCTATGCCTGGGGTGGCGAGGGCTATCTTGCGATCGGGCCCAGCACACAACTGGTGAACTTTGACAGCCGGGAGGCCAGCATTGCCTGGCGGCACTGGCTGAACCCGCGTACCGGCATATTGGTGGGGGCGAACCGCTACAGCAACCCGCTGTATCGCCGCACCGGCGTGAATGTCGGAATCTTCCACAACTTCTGAAGGCCGCCATGAGCACCCGCGCAAATTCCGTATCGGCCCAAGCCCGCGAGCACGACCGCGTCTTCCATAAAACATTCGACGCCGCGCGGCGCGCGCGCGCGCTTCGGGTCAAGGTGCGGCCGCACCGGGCCATCACGCCGCTGAGGGTGACTCCGTACCTGGCGGCGCAGGCCGTTGTGCTGCCGATACTGCTGTGCGGATTTTTGCTGTGGGCCAAGCCCCTGCTGCTGGATTTCTGGCGCAACTGCATCCTGTTCTGGTCCGCCAGGCTGGATTTGCCCTTCAGCCTGACGGCTCGCGCCAATGAGGCGGGGCAGCACCCTTTGCTCATGGGCCTGGTGCCCGAAGGCGCCCCCATGCCCGGCCAGACCACACTGGTGGTGACCGCCCTGGTGACGCTTGCCGCGTTCGCGCTTTCGCTGAACATGAAGGACGCGAAGCTGCCGCTCAAATACCCGCTGCGCATCGTCTGTGTGCTGCAGTTCATTGCGCTGGCCTATTTCTGGTTCTCACCGTCCAGCTTTCCCTACAGCATAGGCCGCCATAGCGAGGAGCTCATGACCATAGGCTATGGCGTCATGGTGGCGACGCCGGTGATGCTGGCGATGGGCTACTACATCCTGAACCAGAGCCTGCTGACCAAGCTGCTGCATACCGCGCTCATCCTGGCGTTCTTCGCGATCCTGGTTCCCCACCAGGTGCTGGCCCAGGCCTTCATCATGCAGCACCTGTCCGTGCTGTTCATGCCCGTGCTCTACATCTGCTTCGGCGCGGTGTTTGACGCGCTGATATTTGTGGCGCTGTACTCCTGGGCTGTCAGCAACGCGCCCATGAAAGCCACCACCTGATCGCCCGCGCCTAGCCGCCCTAACCGCCCTTGCCGCGCATGATGGCCGCGGCCACGTCGGGCGTGGTCTCGGCATAGCGCTTGAACTCCATGGTGTAGGTCGCGCGGCCCTGGGTCAGCGAGCGCAGGGTGGTGGAGTAGCCGAACATCTCCGACAGCGGCACCTCGGCGCGCACCAGCTTGCCGCCGCCGCCGGCGATGTCTTCCATGCCCTGCACCATGCCGCGCCGCGACGAGAGGTCGCCCATCACATTGCCCATGAAGTCCTCGGGCGTTTCCACCTCCACCGCCATCACGGGCTCCAGCAGCACCGGTTTGGCGCGGCGCATGGCTTCCTTGAAGGCCAGCGAGCCGGCCATGCGGAAGGCGTTTTCGTTGGAGTCCACGTCATGGTAGGAGCCGAACACCAGCGTGGCCTTCACGTCCACCACCGGGTAGCCCGCGAGCACGCCGGCTTTGAGCGTTTCCTGTATGCCCTTGTTGACGGCGGGAATGTACTCGCGCGGGATCACCCCGCCCTTGATGGCGTCGACGAATTCATAACCCTTGCCCGAAGGCTGGGGCTCCAGGTTGAGCACCGCGTGGCCGTACTGGCCGCGCCCGCCCGACTGCTTGATGAATTTGCCTTCGACGTCGTTCACCGCCTGCCTGATGGTTTCGCGGTAGGCGACCTGCGGCTTGCCGACATTGGCCTCGACGCCGAACTCGCGCTTCATGCGGTCCACCAGGATTTCCAGGTGCAGCTCGCCCATGCCCGAGATGATGGTCTGGCCCGACTCCTCGTCGGTGTGCACGCGAAACGAGGGGTCCTCCTGGGCCAGGCGGTTCAGCGCGATGCCCATTTTTTCCTGGTCGGCCTGGGTCTTGGGCTCCACCGCTTGCGAGATCACCGGCTCGGGGAACACCATTTTCTCGAGGATGATCACATGGGCCGGGTCGCACAGGGTGTCGCCGGTGGTCGCGTCCTTCAGGCCCACGGCGGCTGCGATGTCGCCGGCGCGCACTTCCTTGACCTCGTTGCGTTCATTGGCATGCATTTGCAGGATGCGGCCCAGGCGCTCGCGCTTGCCCTTGACGGGGTTGTAGACCGTATCGCCGGCTTTGACCACGCCCGAATACACACGAAAGAAAATCAGCTGCCCGACGTAAGGGTCGGTCATGATCTTGAAGGCCAGCGCCGAGAAGGGCTCGTCGTCGTTCGGGTGGCGCTCGGCCTCGCCCACGTCATCCTCGGTGTGGCCCAGGATGGCGGGAACGTCGGCCGGCGAGGGCATGTAGTCGATCACCGCGTCCAGCATGGCCTGCACGCCCTTGTTCTTGAAAGCGCTGCCGCAGAGCATGGGCACGATCTCGTTGGCGATGGTGCGCTGGCGCAGGCCTTGTTTGATTTCATCCTCGCTCAAGGGCTCGCCTGCCAGGTATTTGTTCAGGAGCTCGTCATTGGCTTCGGCGGCCGCCTCAATCATCTTGGTGCGCCATTCGTTGGCGGTTTCCAGCAGTTCCGCCGGGATGTCGCCGTACTCGAAGTGCACGCCCTGGCTGGTGTCGTCCCAGATGATGGCCTTCATCTTGACGAGGTCCACCACGCCCTGGAAATGCTCTTCCGCGCCCACCGGGATCTGCACCGGCACGGCCACGCCTTTGAGGCGCTCGCTGATCTGGCGCTGCACGCGGAAAAAGTCGGCGCCCACGCGGTCCATCTTGTTGACGAAGGCCAGGCGCGGCACCTTGTACTTGTTGGCCTGGCGCCAGACGGTCTCCGACTGCGGCTGCACGCCGCCCACGGCGTCGTAGACCATGACGGCGCCGTCAAGCACGCGCATGGAGCGCTCGACCTCGATGGTGAAGTCCACGTGGCCCGGCGTGTCGATGATGTTGATGCGGTGCTCGGGGTAGTTGCCCGCCATGCCTTTCCAGAAGGCCGTGGTTGCGGCCGAGGTGATGGTGATGCCGCGCTCCTGCTCCTGCTCCATCCAGTCCATGGTGGCCGTGCCCTCATGGACCTCGCCGATCTTGTAGTTCACACCGGTGTAAAACAGGATGCGCTCGGTCGTGGTGGTCTTGCCGGCGTCGATGTGCGCGCTGATGCCGATATTGCGGTAGCGCTCTATGGGGGTATGGCGGGGCATGGCGAACTCCTTTTTTTGCCGGCTGCGCATATTGGAGTTGTGGCGCAACCGGGTTCGCCAGTTTGCGCCAAAGCGGCGGGTTTTGCATGGCTCATTTGCAGCAGCCCCTCTGCCGCCAGGCCTGAAACTCAGTCGCCGTGCAGCATGGCCGCCATAAAGGCCGGCAAAGGCCGGCCATGGCCGTCGTACAGCAGGTATTCGGCCATGGGCCGCAGTACCTGCCGCACCGAGGCGCGCGCGCTCATCCTGCCCCGCCAGGCCAGCAGCCGCGGTGTCTCGGCGGTGAGAGGGGCGCTCATGCGCTCGCCGAACACCATGGCCATGTAGAGCGCGATGTCGGCATTGGAAAACTCCCCGAGCATGTAGTCCTGCTCGCCCAGCAGCGCTTCGAGGTAGCGGTAAAAATCCCGCGCGCCCTGCAGCGCCGCGACGGCCTGCGGGTCGTCCAGCCTGTCCTGCAGGCCCATGAGTTTGATGACGTGCGGAAAGTAGACCTCGTCCGAGCGGTGCTCCAGCTGGCGGGCCAGTGCGCGCTGGCGGATGCCGGTGAGCCACAGCGCCGGCTCGGGCTTGAGGTCTTCGAGGTACTCCAGGATTTGCGTCGAGTCGAAAACCTCCACGTCGCCGTGCACCAGCACCGGCACCTGCTTCTTGGGATTGATGCGCACCACCTCGGGGTCTTTGGGCGAATAGCCCTGGGCCTGCGAGAAAGGCACCATGACGACCTCCAGGTTTATGCCTTTTTCAATGGCGGCGATCTGCACCTTGGCGCCGAACATGCTGAGTCGGGCTGAGTACAGGCGTATGGACGGCGATGCGGAATTGGGTGTGGAGGGCATGGGTGTGGGTGTTTTGTGTGAAGCTAAAAAATTCAAGGTGCGGAAGGCGGCGGCTCGCGGTCAAACAGGCCGGGCGCGCCGCCTATCTCGGCGCCCTCGATCAGCAGCATGCGCAGCTTGGTCGACACGCCACCGGGCGCCGAAAAGCCGCCCGAGCGCGCGCCCGAGGCCAGCACGCGGTGGCAGGGCACGATGACCGGAAAGGGGTTGTGGCCCAGCGCCTGGCCCACGGCGCGCGAGGCACCGGGCTCGCCCAGCAGGACGGCGATTTCGCCATAGGTCTTGGTCTTGCCCGGCGGGATGTCCTGCGCGGCCGCATAGACGCGCCGGTGGAAGGGCGTCTCGTGGCGCAGGTCCAATGCGCAAAAACGCAGGTCGCGGGCCTCGCCTTCGAACAAGGCCACCATGGCGTCTATGGCTTGCTGCATGGCGGGCGGCGGCGCGGCGGCCTCCAGCAGCGGGAACCGCCGGTGCAGTCGCGACAGCATGCGGCCTTCGGTCTGCTCGGGCAGGCGCACGGCGGCGATGCCGTGCGCGTTCCACACCAGCGCGCACTGCCCTATGGCGGTGGCAAAAAGCGTGAAGCCGTGAGGTTCGCTGTCGGCAATCATGGTGCGCCACATGCTACACGCGTAGGCTGTTCCCGGAACATCTGAGGGGGAATGTAAGAATTAATTTCGTTACCTCTCTTGCATGCTGCTCAAGCTTTTAATTTTTCGCAGACGTACCATGCCTTCTTTTTTGAAGGAACTCACATGGCAACACCGTTCTTTGGCAAGCGAGAAAACGAGACACCGACGGGCCTGCGCAACGGCCCCGGAAACGGCTACAGCAACACCGGCTCGGCCAGCACGCTGCATTCGGCCCCGCTGTCCGGCCAGCAGAACAATGCCGCCAAAGCCGTGAATGAAGCCTCGCCTTCCACCACCGCCACCAAGGAAGGCGGCAGCAAGCTCACGGTGGGGCCCAACATCAAGCTCAAGGGCGTGGAGATCACCGACTGCGACACCCTGGTTGTCGAAGGCTTGGTGGAAGCCACCATGGATTCGCGCGTGATCCAGATTTCCGAGCAGGGCGCCTTCAAGGGCTCGGCGGAAATCGACGTCGCGGAAATCCGCGGCGAATTCAACGGCAACCTCACGGTGCGCCAGAAGCTGGTGATTTACTCGACCGGCAAGGTCACGGGCATCATCCGCTACGGCAAGCTGGTGATTGAAGAAGGCGGCCAGCTTTCGGGCGAGATCCTGTTTGGCGCGCTGGCCGCTGCCAAGCCGGCCGCTGTGAAACCAGGACTGCAGGCGGTGTAGGAGACTTAAAGCAATAAAAGGGCGCGGTCCAGCCGCCCCAACGAACAAGCCGCATCACGTTCCCGCCGTTCGCGGCAGGAAGTGATGTGGCGTTTTCGCGTGTGGCTACAGGAAGCGAAACACCAGCGGTATCAGCGCGGAAGCCAGCACCACCTGCAGGCCCAGCGCCAGCCCGGCATAGGCGCCTGCGTCGGCATTGACCTGCAACGCGCGCGCCGCGCCCAGGCCGTGTGACACCGTGCCCAGCGCAAAACCGCGCGCGGCCCATCCCGATGGATGGGTGGGGATACGCAGCGCGTCAAACAGGTATTTGCCGCTGAGCGCGCCCACCAGGCCGGTGATTACCGCGAACACGGCCGCCAGCGCCGGGATGCCGCCTATTTTTTCCGCGATACCCATGGCCACCGGCGCGGTGACCGACTTGGGGACCAGCGACAAGGTCACTTCCGACGGCAGGCCCAGCGCCCAGCCCATCAGCAGCGCCGAGCCGCCGGCCGCGATGCCGCCGGCCAGCGCGGCCAGCAAGAGCCGGCCCCAGCGACGGCGCAATTCCTCGCGGCGCAGCCACAGCGGCCAGGCCAGCGCCACCACCGCGGGGCCCAGCAGGAAATGGATGAACTGCGCGCCCGCGAAATAGGTGGGATAGGGCACGCCGGTGGCCAGCAGCGCGCCGGCCAGGCACACCACGGTCCAGAGCACCGGATTGGCCCAGGGCGCTTGCCCCAGGCGGGCATACAGCGCTTGCGCCAGCACATACACCACCAGCGTGGCCGTCAGGCCGAACAGCGGCGTGGCCGACAGGTAGACCCAGAGTTCGACAAATTTAGGCATCTGGCGGCTCCTGCGGCTTCGCTTCGCCGTGGTCCCGCAGCAAATGCAGCGTCAGCACGGTGACCGCCAAACCCGCCAAAGTTGACACCACCACGGCCAGCAAAATGCGCGCGCCGTACTGGCTGACCAGCGAAAGATGGGTCATGACCCCCACGCCGACGGGTACAAAGAGTAACGAAAGGTGCGAGAGGAGAAAGTCTGCGCACACTGACACAGGGCCTCGCACCAGCTCTGAACGCAGGGCCAAGAGCAGCAAAACCATGCCTATCACCGGCCCCGGAAACGGCAGGGAAAAGCCGCGAGACAGCAGTTCCCCCATCGATTGAAAAACCAGTAACCAGGCCAATCCGCGCAGCGCCGTCATCGCGTCAGGCCTTTAGGGGTTGTTGGCAAACAGGTCTCCTTGCGGCCATTCCTTGACCGCATTGGCCGCGCCCCACAGCGCCTGGTCTATGTCCTTGAAGAAGGCGCGGCGCTCGGCATGCTCGGGCCTGGAATTGAAGGCCACCACCCAGGCATAACCCTGCCGGGTCCTGAGTGCCAGGGTTTGCAGGCCCGGCTGGCTGCCGGTGTGCCACCAGTTGTCGCCCTTGTCGCCGCTTCTGACCACATGGATGCCCGCCCCGTAGAAGGCGCGCGGGTTGACTTCTTTGGCCAGCACAGGCTCGCTGCGCATGGCCCGCAGGGACTCTTCGTTGAGCAGGCGCTTTCCGCGGGTGCCGTCTATCGCCAGGAAAAATTTCAGGACCTCCGTCGGCGTTGCAATCCATGCGCCCAGCGCATCCATGTTTTCGACCGAATAGGAGCCGTAGGGGCTGGGCACGTTCGCGTTCGAGACGCCGGGCGCGCCGCGCTGCAGCGGCTCGCCGGGAAATGGGTAGTACTTGGTCTCGCCGGGCCGGCTTTCGGTGCTGCTGGCGGCCTGAAAGCCTTTGCCGATGACGGGCTGCAGGAACTCCCGGCTGCTGAAGGCCCGGTAGGACTCGCCGCTGACGATCTCCACCACCCGTCCCAGCATGCAGTAGCCGGTGTTCGAATAGGCGAAGCGCTCGCCGGGCGTGAAGTCCAGTTTCTCCTGCAGCGAGTCGCGGATGATGGCGTCGCAGCTGACGGGCGAGACGCCTTGCCGGCGGGCAATCTCCCTGAGCCGCGGCTGGAAGAAGGGGTCGCCCGAACGCTCCCGGTCAAACCCGCCCGAATGCTGCAGCAGGTGGCGTATGCGGATGTCTTTCGCGCGCGGGTCGGCGGGCGAAGCGGGAGCTATCCCGGCTTTCTCGAACAGGGGCAGCACCGGGTCGTCCAATTTCAGTTTCCCGTCCTCCGCGAGCTTGAGCACCATGACCGCCGTCAAGGTCTTGTTGATGCTGCCCATGCGGGTGAGGGTTTGCGGCGTCATGGCCTCCTGTTTGTCCTTGTCGGCATAACCGTAGCCTTTGGCAAGCAGCAGCCTGCCGTCCTTGGCCACGGCCAGGCTGGCGCCGGGGATGTCGTGTTTCCTCATGACCTCCAGCACGGCCTTGTCGAAGGGCTCAAGGTTGGGCAATGAAGAGCCTTGTTGGCAGAGCCCCGATTGCGGAAGCCATGCGAGCAAGACGCCTGCGAGGGCGCAAAGAAGCCGTCCAGGAGTGGTGAGAGAAGTGCTGGCGCCGCTGGACCGTGTTGTGTGCATGACCTTGCCTCGGGGTTTTTTTGCGCAGTCTACGTGATCCCGATCCGGCCGCGCCCCGGCCCTTGTTTAGAACCGCGGCAAGTCAGGATGTTTGATCTGCCCGGCCCGCACCAGCATCTTTCCGTATTCGGCGCAGCGGTTCAAGGTGGGGATCACCTTGCCGGGGTTGAGCAGGCCCTTGCTGTCAAAGGCGCGTTTGACGCCGAACATCTGCTCGTTTTCCTCGGCCGAAAACTGCACGCACATGGAGTTGAGTTTTTCCACGCCCACGCCGTGCTCACCCGTCACGGTGCCGCCCATGGCGACGCTGGTCTCCAGGATGTCGGCGCCGAAGAGTTCGCAGCGGTGCAATTGGTCGGGGTCGTTGGCATCAAACAAAATCAGCGGGTGCAGGTTGCCGTCGCCCGCATGGAACACATTGGCGCAGCGCAACTGGTATTTTTTTTCCATCTCCGCGATCGCGAGCAGGATGTCGGCCAGGCGCTTGCGCGGGATCGTGGAGTCCATGCACATGTAGTCGGGGCTGATGCGGCCGGAGGCCGGGAAGGCGTTCTTGCGGCCGCTCCAGAAGCGCAGGCGTTCGGCTTCGTCGCGGCTCACCGCGATGGCGGTCGCGCCGCAGCGGCGCAGCACCTCGCTCATGCGGCCGATTTCTTCCTCGACCTCCTCGGGCGTGCCGTCGCTTTCGCACAGCAAAATCGCTTCGGCGCTGAGGTCGTAGCCGGCGTGCACAAAATCCTCCACGGCGGCCGTCATGGGCTTGTCCATCATTTCCAGCCCGGCCGGGATGATGCCGGCGGCGATCACCGCGGCCACGGCGTCGCCGGCCTTGCGCAGGTCGTCAAAGCTGGCCATGATGCAGCGCGCCAGACTGGGCTTGGGCACCAGCTTCACGGTGACTTCGGTGGTCACGGCCAGCATGCCTTCGCTGCCGATGATGATGCTCAGCAGGTCGAGGCCGGGGGCGTCCAGCGCCTCGCCGCCGAATTCGACCTCTTCGCCTTCAACCGTGAAGCCCTTGACCTTGAGCACGTTGTGCACCGTCAGCCCGTACTTGAGGCAGTGCACGCCGCCCGAGTTCTCGGCGACGTTGCCGCCTATGGTGCAGGCGATCTGGCTGGAGGGATCGGGCGCGTAATACAGGCCCAACGGCGCGGCCGCCTCGGAGATCGCAAGGTTGCGCACACCGCCCTGCACCACGGCCGTGCGGCTGGCGGCATCGAGCTTCAGGATTTTGTTGAATTTGGCCAGCGACAGCGTGACGCCCAGCGTGTGCGGCATGGCGCCGCCGGAAAGCCCGGTGCCGGCGCCGCGCGCGACCACCGGCACGTCCAGCGCATGGCAGGCCTTGAGCACGGCTTGCACCTGCGCATAGGTTTCAGGCAGGGCCACCACCAGCGGCCGCTGGCGGTAGGCGGTCAGGCCGTCGCATTCGTAGGGTGTGGTGTCCTCGGCATTCCACAGCAGGGCGTGGGCCGGCAGCACCGCCTGCAAGGCGCGCACCACCTGCGCTTGCCGCTCGGATCGCTCAAGCTGGCTTTGCTGGTCGTGCGAGGTGGGGGCGTTCATGGGTGGCCTTCGGGATGAAACCGGCTCTCGCCGGTGATGAAGGCACTTTAATGCAAAGCCGGGGCTGGCGGCGTGAAGAAAATGAGGGTGTTTTGTGAAAACGCTTGAGGGGCAATTTTTCAGCCATTGGGCAAAGAATTTCCCTTTTCAGCGGCCCATCATGCCGATGCGCCGCACCTCGCCCCCCCCGGGTCACTCCTTGCGGATGTCGAACAGTTCCAGGGCTTCGTCGACAAGAAAGAAGTAGATGCCGGTTCCTCCGCGCGTTTTTGCATCAAACCGCACGACGCGGCCGAGTTCAGGCGCGTACCAGGCATTGGCGGTGTACACCGCGCTCACCCGGTTGCGTTCTGTAAACCCGGTGAACTCGACCCGCATGATGCGAAACTCGCGCTCGCCGATGCGTATGGTCGACTCGTCCGTTGCGCGGGCCGTGACGTTCATTCCGATTCGCTGGTTTTGCATCCGGGTTTCGTACTGAAGCTGCCATGTCTGTCCGGGCTCCGGTGTCTTGGTGATCCAGCCGCGCGGCGGCATGGCCAACTCGTATTCCCCGGCGATGGCGCTGGTGAGTGTGACGACCTCGCCGCCGGCCCGCTCCACCCGGCTCCCCTGGTTGAAGATCAGTTGGTCTCCATCCATGCGGTCCAGCCGGTACCTGATGTTCTGCGCCAATCCGGTGGTTCGATCACGCAGCCGGTACTCGAAGACTTGCGCATCTCTTGTCTGGGCGGTCGCGGCGAGTTTGCGTTCATTGCGCGCGGCCAGTGCTGCCGCTGCGCGCGCAGGGATTTCGGCAATCCAGATGGCAGGCATGGCGAAATTCAGGTTTTGTGAATCGCGAAGGCCAGAAGTGGTGATGCCAATCAGACGGCCTTGCGCGTCGAAAAGGCCCCCGCCGCTGGAACCCGGCGAAATGGGAACTGTGATTTGCAGTGCGGCGAGCTCATCGGTGTCGGTACGACGGATGCCTGACAGAAGGCCGTCGCTGATCGTCAGTTCCAGCCCGCGCGGATTTCCAATAGCATAGACGCGGGCGCCGACTTTCAGCGTTTGCGCAGACGCTATGGTGACCGATGGCGCGTTGAAGTTCGCTACCTTGAGCTGGCAGAGGTCGCGCGCGGGGTCTGCGTATTCAAGGGTGGCACCGTAAGCGATGTTCTCTCGTGTCACCGAAACCTGGCGTGCCTTGGCCAGCACATGGCAATTGGTGATGAGCGTGCCGGCTCGAATAACCACCGCGCTGCCTGTAGCCACTGGCTTTCCCGCATCATCGAAAGTTTTGATCATCCAGATACTGGGTGACAGGCGCTCGAAGAGCTGTTCAGGGCTCGGCGTTGCATTTTGCGCAAGGGCATTGCAACCAACAAGCAACAGGCTAATGCCGCGAAGCATGAATTGAAGTCTCACGGTGCACCTCGTGGCGGGTTCGGTTTATCGTGCGGGAGGCAGCAGGCCGCTCAAGTCGTCGAGCGTCACGGGGCCGGATGTGCGGGTTCGTTCGTCGCTGCCGCGCCCTGCGATGCTGTTCGCGGAACTGGCACGCGGTGTGCCAGGCACGAGTGGAATTCCACCGGTGTAAGCCAGGCGAGACAGGTGTTTTACCGCCGTGCTTTCGCTTTGAAGGCCGAAAACGGGGTGACCCACAAAGAGGCCCATCGTGATGCCGGTCTGCACATAGGTTGTGCGGCCGTCCTCCAGGTCAACGTCCAGGCTCGTCTCGATTTCAGTGCGGGCACTGACCGTGTATTTACCTGCTGCGCGGTCAACAAAGAAAAAACCTTCGGGTTGAGACTTGCCGACAACCTCGCCATTGAGTTTGATGTCTGGCTGGACTACCGGCCCGAGACCGCCTGAGCGGTAGACCACCAGACGCGCATCACCCGGGCGCAGGGTGGGAAAGCTGGCCTCGACTTCGGCGTACTGGGGGCCGGTGGCCGCACAACCGGTGAGAAAAACGGCCACAGCAATGACAAGCAGTCGAAAAATTCGCATCAATTCCCCCCGGCTTATTTGTTGGAATCGCGCGAGTCTAACATTCAGTTACGGCTGTGAAGTGCCTCAGCTTGAGGCGGTCCAACGCCGCGCCCATGCCGGCTGCGTCGGGCAGCGGGATGGGCGCTTGCAGCGTCAAGGCGACGGTGAACTGGCGCTGGGCCAGGAAGCCGTTCAGGCCTTCAACAGCTCCTCAGGACTTCGTGCCCGGGGCCTTGCTGGCGCCGGGCGTGTCGTAGAACTTGACCTTGCCGGTCTTCACGTCGTACATGGCGCCCACGATCATGATCTCGCCCTTTTGCTCCATCTCGCGCAGGATGGGGCTCTTCTCGCGGATGGTCTCGACCGTGAGCCGTACATTGCTCTCGGCCACCATCTCGACAAAGGCGTAATTCTTGGAAGTGCGGTCCTTGATGTCGGCGGAGACCAGGTTGGCGGCCGGCTTGATCTTGCCGATCAGGCCGGTCAGGTTGCCCAGCTGGGCATCGTCGCACGCGCCCTTGATGGCGCCGCAGCTGGTGTGGCCCATCACCACCAGCAGTTTGGCGCCCACGACCTTGTGCGCGAATTCCAGGCTGCCCAGGATGTCTTCATTGACGATGTTGCCGGCCACGCGCGCATTGAAGAGGTCGCCTATGCCCTGGTCGAACACGATTTCGGCCGGTGCGCGCGAGTCTATGCAGGACACCACGCTGGCCAGCGGGAACTGGCCGTCCGCGGTGGCCTTCATTTCCTTGAGGTAGTTCTGGTGGCGCGGCTTGCCGGAAACAAAGCGCGCATTGCCGGCCTTGAAGCGCGACAGGATTTGCGCCGGCGTCACGGCGTCCTGGCAGGCCTTGGCGTCCTGGATGGTGCAAAAGGTGCCGGGTTTGACGGATTTGCCGGCCGCTTTGCCCTCGGCGTGAGCCAAGGGTGACATGGCGAGCATGGAGAGCATGATGCCGGCCAGACCGGCGGCTAATTGATTTTTCCTCATGAGAGTTTCCCTCGTTAAACAAGTTGATTTTTTGACCACGTGCCGCTGGCCGGGTCCTCATACGGTGCCATGGCCAGCCCATCATAGGCATGAGCCGGTATGGGCGCAAAACCACTTGTCGGACGTATGGGATCCGTTAATGCTATCAGCGTACGCAAAATGCGCTACAAGTCAAAAAGGCCTTGCCTTAATAGAGTGCAAAGCCCCGGCCGGGTGAGCGCTCGTTAAGGCTTAGCACGCCGGGTAGAGGCGTTCTCATTCACACGCTTTTGGGGCTCTAGTACTGCAACCCGAAAGTGTCGAAACATGAAAGCGCGTCTTCGCACCCATGGCGGCGTTGCAATCCTTGCGAAGGCGTCCAGCCTTCGCTGCGGCTTGCGCCTTGCCCTGGGCGCGAATCCATCACTTTCATTGTGTTTCGCTACTTCCGGGTTGCAGTACTAGCCCAGGCTTTTTCGCAGCCAGTCGGCAAAAGCCGCGCATTCCCAGCGGTCCATGGTGCCGGTGCGCCAGCACAGGTAGTGCGCATGCGGGCTGGGGACATTGCCGGCAAACACCGCGTTGCTGCCCAGGCGCACCAGCGAGCCGTTCTCCAGCCAGGGCGCGCCCAGCTTGAGGCGTATCAGCGCGATGCCCATGCCGGCCGCGGCGGCGTCGCACATCAGGCCTATGTCGTTGAACTGGGAGCCGTCGGCGGGCTCGGGCCAGTCGAGTTTATGGGCGGCAAACCAGGTGCGCCAGGGCTCCAGTGGCGAACGCAGCAGGCTTTCGCCTTCGAGGTCTTCGGCCGCTTCAAAGGGGCCGTGCTCGCGTACAAAAGCCGGCGAAGCCAGCGGCGCGACTTCGTCCTTGCTCAGGCAGACGTGTTCGAGGTCCGCATAACGGCCGGTGCCGAAGCGCACGATCAGGTCGGCATCCTCGGCCACCACGTCCAGCAGCGGAATCGACACCTGCAGGGTCAGGTCGATCTCGGGGTAGGCGTCGGTGAACTGGCGCAGCCGCGGAATCAGGATGGAGCGCGCAAAGGTCGGCGTGACCGCCAGGCGCAGCTTGCGCTTGCCGGGCGTGCTGCTCTGGCCGGCCGCGCCCGGAAACTTCTGCAAGGTGGCCAGGCCTTCGCGCACATGGGCCAGGTATTCGCTGCCTTCGGTGGTCAGCGAAAAATCGGCGCGCCCGAACAGCTTGGTGCCAATGATCTGCTCGAGCTGCTTGACCCGGTGGCTCACCGCGCTGGGCGTGACGCACAACTCCTCGGCCGCCTGCGTCACGCTGCGCAGCCGCGCCAGCGCCTCGAAGGTCAGCAGGCACTGGATCGGAGGAATGCGCGCCGGCGTGGCCATGGTGCTTATTTAAAGATCACGGTCTTGTGGCCGTTCAAAAGCACGCGGTGCTCGCTGTGCCATTTGACGGCGCGCGCCAGCACCTGGCTTTCGGTGTCGCGGCCCATGGCGGTCAGGTCTTCCACGGTCTTGCTGTGGTCGGCGCGCGCCACGTCTTGCTCGATGATGGGGCCTTCGTCAAGGTCGGCCGTCACATAGTGCGCGGTCGCGCCTATCAGCTTCACGCCGCGGTCATGCGCCTGGTAATAGGGCTTGGCGCCCTTGAAGCTGGGCAGGAAGGAGTGGTGGATGTTGATGGCGCGGCCCGAGAGCTTTTGGCACAGCTCGTTGGAGAGCACCTGCATGTAGCGCGCCAGCACCACGAGTTCGGCGCCTTCGGACTCGATGATCTCCAGTTGCTTGGCCTCGGCCTGGGCCTTGGTGGCCGCCGTGACGGGGATGTGGTGGAAGGGGATGTTGTAGCTGGCCGCCAGCTGGTAGAACTCGCGGTGGTTGGAGACGATGGCGCGCACGTCGACCGGCAACAGGCCCGACTTGCAGCGAAACAGCAGGTCGTTGAGGCAGTGGCCTTCCTTGCTGACCATGATGACGGTGCGCATGGGCTGGGTGGTGGCGTGCAGCTTCCAGTTCATGCCGAAGGGCTGGGCAAAAGCCTTGAGCCGGCTGGAGAGTTCCTCATGGCTCAGCTTGTCGCAGGCGAACTGCACCCGCATGAAAAACAGGCCCGTGTCGTGGTCGTTGTACTGCGCGGCTTCTTCGATATTGCCGCCGTTGTCCAGCAGGAAGCCGGATACGGCATGAACAATGCCCATACGGTCCGGGCAGGACAGGGTGAGGATATAAGCGTGATTCATAGGGGATGAATTGTCGCAGGTGGGGCCGGCGTCCGCCCGGAGGTGCCAGAATGCCAGAACACCCCCATTTTCAGACGCAGGAAATACGCCATGGCCTATCAGGATTTCAACATGGAGCACCACTGGCTCCCTTTCACGCCCAACCGCAGCTTCAAGAAAGACCCGCGCGTGTTTGTGGCCGCCGACGGCATGCACTTCACCACGCACGACGGCCGGCAGGTCATAGACGGTATTTCCAGCCTGTGGTGCGTGGGCGCCGGCCACAACCGCAAGCCCATCAACGACGCCATCAAGAAGCAGCTCGACACGCTGGACTACGCGACCGCCTTCCAGGCCAGCAACGACCAGGCTTTCAAGGCCGCCGAAGTCATCGCGGGCATGGCGCCCGGCGACCTCAACAAGGTGCTGTTCTGCAACTCGGGCTCGGAGGCGGCCGACACCTCGCTCAAGGTCGCGCTGGCCTACCACCGCGCGCGCGGCGAGGGCCACCGCAACATCTTCATAGGCCGCGAGAAGGGTTACCACGGCGTCGGCTTTGGCGGCATGAGCGTGGGCGGCATTCCGGCCAACCGCAAGGTCTACGGCGCCGCGCTGCTGCCGCGTGTGGACCACATGCGCTTTATCCACGACCCGGTCAAGCATGCCTACATCAACGGCGCCGAACCCGTGTGGGAAGAAGACCTGCTGCTGGAACTCGAAAACCGCATCCTGCCGCTGCACGACCCCAGCAATGTGGCCGCCGTCATCGTGGAACCGGTGGCCGGCAGCGCCGGCTGGTACCTGCCGCCCAAGGGCTACCTCAAGCGCCTGCGCGAGATCTGCGACAAGCACGGCATCCTGCTGATCTTCGACGAGGTCATCACCGGCTTCGGCCGCCTGGGCACGGGCTTCGGCGCCGACTACTACGGCGTGGTGCCCGACATGCTCAACTTTGCCAAGTGCGTGACCAACGGCGTGATCCCGCTGGGCGGCGTGATCTGCTCGGACCGCATCTACGACGGCATGATGAATGCCAACAGCGGCGCGCCCGAGCATGCCATCGAGTTTTTCCACGGCTACACCTATTCGGGCCACCCGGTGGCCTGCGCGGCGGCGATCGCGACGCTCAGCCTGTTCAAGGAAGAAAAGCTTTATGAGCGCGCGGGCCAGATGGGCAAGGTGCTGGGCGATGCCATGCACAGCGGCCTCAAGGGCCTGCCCAATGTGGTCGGCATCCGCGCCCTGGGCCTGGCCGGCGCGGTGGAACTGGCGCCCGTGGCCGGCGCGCCCGGCAAGCGCGCTTACGACGTCTTCATGGAGTGCTTCCACCATGGCGTGCTGGTGCGGCCGGCGGCCGACAACATCGTGGTCTGCCCACCCTACATCGTTGAGAACGCGCACATAGACCGCATCGTCAACGTGGTGGCCGACGCCATCCGTAAATACGCCTGAGGCCTCAGGGCTGGGGTGCCAGCTGCTTGTCCAGTCCCGCGCAGTAGTCTTTTTCGGGCAGCGCGGGCGTTTCCCACACCGCATCGAAGGCCTCGGCCTGGTCGCTGGCCGAGGTGCCGCCGGCGCGCAGGCGGACGGCTTTGGCCTTCACATCGGCCGGCAGGTGCTGCGGCACGCCCAGCCGGCGGTCCGCATGGCCGCTGCCGGCCAGCAGCACCACGGTTTTCCCGGGCAGGGCGGCCTGGGCCAGGGTGTTGGCCATGGTGATGTCCTTGGCGATCTGCAGGCGCGCCATGGGCGTGACCTGGCTCTCGGGCAGCAGGTCGCAGTGGCCGCTGCGCATCAGCTGCTGCTGTGCCTTCAGCGCCGGGCCCGGCAACTGCAGGTCGAGCCGGCTGTCGGCCATGCGGGCCGGCATCAGCGCGCGCGGCAGGTTGGCGCCCAGCACCGGCACGCCGGCGCGCACGGCCGTCATCACGGCGGGGCCGTAGGCGGCCCAGGGCCAGCCTTTGTCGTTCCAGGCCAGCGCGTTGCGCACCTGCTGCTCGGTGGCGCTGGGCCTGAGCGCCGAGGTGCTGGCGCCGCTGTCGGCCATTTCCAGCGCCAGCGCGGCCAGCGTGCCGCGCGCCGCCAGCAGGGCGACGACCTGCTGCTGGATCTGCTGGTGTGCGGCCGCGTCGTGCTGCTCGCCGAGGATCAGGACCTGCGCCGGAAGCACGGCTTCCAGCCGGGCCGAGGTTTGCGCGCTGTCGCCGCCGGGCGCCTGCAGCATGGGCGCCTCGGGCCGGCCCGCGCAGCCGGCGGCCAGGGCCATCGCGGCCGTGCACAGCAGCCATGCCAAAGGACGAGGGGCGGCAAAATAAGGCATCGTTGGATACTACTCCAGCCGGTTTTTGTCGGCCGCGCCCCAAGCCATGCTGTCCTTTCCCCTCCCTGCCCGCGTCTTTCCCGCACGCGTCGTCCTGACGCTGCTCATGGCCTGGGCCGCCGCCTCCCTGTGCGTCTGGCTGCGCACGCCTTTGCCCTGGATGATTGGCCCGCTGCTGGCGACCGCCGTGGTTTCCATGCTGGGCGGCCCGACGGCCAGCTGGACGCCGCTGCGCAACACCGGGCAATGGGTGATCGGCTGCGCGCTGGGCCTGTACTTCACGCCCCAGGTCGTCACCCTGCTGGCCGGCCTGTGGTGGGCGATTGCGCTGAACATCGCCTGGGCATTGGCCCTGGGGCTGGCTTTCGGTGCCTGGCTTTACCGGGTGCACCATGGGCCCGGGCCGTTCCAGGTCAAGGGCCTGTCGCGCATCACGACCTACTTTGCCGCGCCCATAGGTGCTGCCTCGGAAATGACGCTGATGGCCGAGCGCCACGGCGCGCAGACCGACCTGGTGGCCTCGGCGCACAGCCTGCGCGTGCTGCTGGTCACGCTGGTCATTCCCTTTGGTTTCCAATGGGCGGGCCTGCACGGGCTGGACGCCACCCTGCCGGGCGCGCGCGTGGTGCAGTGGCCGGGCCTGGCTTTGCTGGCCGTGCTGACCGGCATGGGCTGCTGGGCCATGCTCAAGCTGGAGCGCACCAACCCCTGGTTCATAGGCGCTTTGGTGGTATCGCTGCTGCTGACGGCCTTTGGCTTCACACTCTCGGCCTTGCCGCCCTGGATGACCAATGCCGCGCAACTCGTCATAGGTATCAGCCTGGGCGTGCGTTTTACCAGCGGTTTTGTGCACATGGCGCCGCGCTGGCTGGGCTCGGTGGCGCTGGCCACGGTGGGAATGATCGCGCTGTGCGCGGGGTTTGCGTGGTCGCTGGCCCAGTTCACCAGCCTGCACTGGGCCACGCTGCTGCTGGGCACCTCACCGGGCGGAATCGCCGAAATGGCCATCACGGCCAAGGTCTTGCAGCTGGGTGTGCCGGTGGTCACGGCCTTTCACGTCACCAGGCTGGCGGCCGTGCTGCTGCTGGCCGAACCCATGTACCGGTGGATTTACGAGAAGCGCCTGGCGGCGCAAGCTGAAACCCCGCCGGCGGAATGAGCAACCGTGGGCTCAGTGCATCGACATGGGGGTGTTTGCCAGCCCGCTATAGCCCTCCAGCGTGTCCTCGATTTCTTCCTGCGTGGGCGTGTTCTGTGCCCATGCGCTCAAACGTTGCTGGAACATTTCGGCCCAGGAGCCGTCCAGGTAGACCTCTTTGCCCGAGCGCTTGTCCACGATTTCAAAGCCGTGGCGGGCCAGCTGGGGAACAGCGGGCGCGGGTGCGGATTCTTCCGGCGCGTTCGCGTGAATCTGCAGCACGGCAAAGGAGTCGGAGTCGTAAAGCATTTGCATGGTGAAGTCCTTTCTCGTCAGATAGCTACGATGAGGCCAAGTTCAAGAGTCCGCACCATCCGGCGTGCAAGTGTTCGGTAAAGACGCGCGACATCGTGTGAAACCGCACATAAAGAGGGCATGGGCGTGCGGCAATCGCAACGCAGCCCGGCGTGGGATAAAGGCCCTCAACCCTTGCTGAGGGCGCTGAGCTGCTGGTCGATGAAATCCCCATTGGACTGGGTGATCTTGTTGCGCACCGGCAGGTAGCCCAGTGAGGGCGCGTACCAGATCTCCACCTTCTGGTCGAATTCGCGCCGCGGCTGGCGCGTGAGCTTGACCGCGGCCAGTTCGCCGAAAGGCAGCGACATTTTTTCCTCGGCTTCCACCAGGAAAGTCCAGGTTTCGGCATCGCGCGGGCCCACGGTGTAGATCGAGATGGTGGAGCCCGCGGGAAAACCTGCCGGGTTGCCCGCCAGCATGCCGCCCAGTTGCATGAACACGCTGACCCGGTCCTGCGCGCCCTTGACCCAGGGCAGCGTGGGCGTGTTGGCGCTGAAGCTGATCTGGTTTTTCTCGGGCTCGAAATGCGCGGCCACTTCGGTTCTGGATTTGTCCAGAAAGCGTGTGGGCGCCAGGCCCTCGGGGCCGAGCCGCCCGGTGCTGGCCATGCTGCGCGAACCGAGGAACAGGGCGCTGACGCGCATCAGGGCCTCGTAGGCATCGCCGCTGTTCTGCCAGCGCAACTCGGCGTTCGCGTGGTAGTTCATGCCCTTGGCGTTGCCGGTCATTTTGTAGTCGAGCACGATGCTCGCGGGCAAGGCGATGGCGGCCACCGGCGCCTCGGCGGGGCCGGCGGGCGCTGCTTCGGAGGCGCCCGCTGCGGGCGTTTCGGCCCTGGCGGCCGATTCCGCGAGCAGGTCGGAGGGGGAGGGCGCATCGGGCACATAGTCGGCCGGCCGCTGCTTGGGCACCCGGGCCGGCTCGGCCTCGTTGTCGTCTTCTGCGGGGGCTGCCTTGGCCGCAACCGGCCTTTTTCGCGCAGGCGCAGGCGCTGCCTCGGGCTGCGGGGCCGGTGGCGGCGGCGCTATGCTGCGCGTCTCAAAGGGCCGCGCGGTCAGCGGCGCGGCATCGCGCCCCAGGCCCAAGTGCATAGGCGCCAAGGTCAGCACCAGCGTGTGCACGGCCAGCACCAGCACGGCCAGCAAGGCCAGCGCGCGCCGGGGCGGCGCGGGATAGGAAGGGGCGGCCAGCGTGCTCATGCTGCTTCGAAACCCAGGTCGCGGGAAAGTTGCCGGGCCGCCGCCGCCAGGGGCCGGGCCACCGCGCCGTCCCAGGCAGCGTCAAAGGTGGCCAGCGAGCCCAGCGCCACCATGCCCAGGGCCAGGTGGCCGTCGGCGTCAAAGACCGGCGCGCAAAAGCCGGCCACGCCCGGCAGCAAGGTATTGACGGCGCGCGCCATGCCGCGGCGGCGCACCTCTTCCAGCACCTCGGCCAGGCCGGCCATGGTGGCGGGGACGTCCTGGCGCGCCAGCTTCTGGTTGCGCGCCAGCTCCTCCTTGACCAGCAGCGCCAGCCGGCCCTGCGGCTTGCCGGCGGCCAGCAGGCGCGGCGATGAAAACGCGGTAAAGCACAGGCCCGTGGCCGAAGACAGCAGCGGCATCACGTCGCCCAGCCGCAGGTTGACCGTCACCGCCCGCGGCGACTCTTCCCAGTGCACCAGCGTGGGCCCCTGGTTGCCCCAGACGGCCAGGGCCAGGGTCTGGCCGGTCTGCGCCATCAGCGGCTGCAGGCGCTGCCGGGCCAGTTTCACGCTGTCCAGCCTGGACAGGGAAGCCAGCCCCAGCTTGAGCGCCGCCGGGCCCAGGTCGTACAGCGTGGTGGCCGGGTCCTGGACCACCAGGCCCAGCCGCTGGAAGCTCACCAGGTAGCGGTGGGCCTTGGCCGCGCTCATGCCGGCCGCCGCCGCCAGGTCGCGCAGCATCAGGGCGCCGGGAGAAGTGGAGAGCACTTCCAGCAGGGCAAAACCGACCTCGAGCGACTGTATGCCCGCGCGCTGCGGCGCCGTGCTGCGGCGTGCGGGGGCGGTGGCGCCGGGGCTTGCTTTCATGGGCTTGAAGGGCTTGACTAAAATTTCGAGTTCGCCGTGGGGCTGTGGATGCATGGATCGTAACGCGGGTCCGCCAGCTGCCGCCGGCCACGGCATACACGGCACAATCAAGGCCTGCGGCGAAAGCCGGCAGCCACCCCACCAGGATATCGATGAAACTCGCCACTTACAAAGACTCTTCACGCGACGGCCAGCTCGTCGTGGTGTCGCGCGATCTCTCCACGGCCCATTATGCGACCGGCATTGCGGGCAAACTGCAGCAGGTGCTGGACGACTGGAACTTCATGTCGCCGCAGCTGCAGGACCTTTATGAAACGCTGAACAACGGCAAGGCGCGCCATGCCTTTCCCTTCGAACCCTCGCGCTGCATGGCGCCGCTGCCGCGCGCCTACCAGTGGGCCGACGGCTCGGCCTACATCAACCATGTGGAACTGGTGCGCAAGGCCCGCAATGCCGAAGTGCCCGAAAGCTTTTACAGCGACCCGCTGATGTACCAGGGCGGCAGCGACGACTTCCTGGGCCCCTGCGACGACGTGGTGGTGGCCAGCGAGGATTTCGGCATCGACTTCGAGGCCGAAGTTGCCGTGATCACCGGCGACGTGCCCATGGGCGCCACGCCGGCCCAGGCCCTTGAGGGCGTGCGCCTGCTGATGCTGGCCAACGACGTTTCGCTGCGCAACCTGATCCCCAACGAGCTGGCCAAGGGCTTTGGCTTCTTCCAGAGCAAGCCGGCCACGGCCTTCAGCCCGGTGGCGGTAACGCCCGACGAGGTGGGCGATGCCTGGGACAAGGGCCGTTTGCACCTCACGCTGCAAAGCACCTGGAACGGCCGCAAGGTCGGCATGTGCGAGGCCGGCCCCGAAATGACCTTCCACTTCGGCCAGCTGATCGCCCACATCTGCAAGACCCGCAATGTGCGCGCCGGCAGCATCGTGGGCTCGG